>RCMY010002122.1_pt1 | contig 18053 bp, 17 predicted proteins | sample 2041341 | NCBI WGS metagenome assembly RCMY01 (sample SAMN09708234, study PRJNA481090) | Marine sediment metagenome, whole genome shotgun sequencing project. | reverse complement strand
ATTCCGACGCGCGATCGAGTCGACTTGTTGCGCCAGTGCGTCGAAAGCCTCGCCAGAACCACATACCCGGCCTTCGAGATAGTAATTCTCGACAACGACTCGAGCGACCCCGAAACGATCGCCTGGCTCGGTGAGTTCGACAACGGCCACGATCATCGGGTCGTCGCGGCGCCCGGGCCGTTCAACTATTCGGCGGTCAACAATCTCGGCGCAGCCGAAGCCAAGGGTGAGCTACTGCTCCTTCTGAACAATGACACCGAGGTGATCGAGGGAAACTGGTTGTCTGAAATGGTCCGCTGGGCATTGCAGCCGAACGTTGGAGCGGTCGGGGCCAAACTGCTCTATCCCGATGACACGATCCAACATGCCGGGATCGTCCTGGGCCTCGGCGGACTTGCTGGCCACGGGCACCTCCACGAACAGAGGAACGCACACGGATACTTCAGTCGGCTTGCACTGACGCACGAAGTCGGCGCGGTCACCGGAGCGTGCCTGCTCACGTGGCGTGGGGTGTGGGACGAGCTGGGTGGCTTGGACGAACGTCTCGCTGTCGCGTTCAACGACGTCGACTATTGCCTGCGGGTTCGTCACGAGGCCGGACGACGGATCATTTGGACTCCCGGAGCAACGTTGTACCACCACGAAAGTGTCAGCCGCGGAGCCGAGGACGACCCCGCAAAGGTGGCGCGGTTCAACGGCGAAGTCGAACGAGTGCTCGAACGGTGGTCGGACGAATTGGCGCTCGATCCGGCGTACTCGCCCAACCTCACCCTCGAAGGCGACTCGTTCACCCTTGCTCGCCAGCCCCGTTTCGATCCGCCGTGGGCGCAATGACCGCTCGATCTGTTCAGTCGTCGAATCGATTGGGAATCACTGCGGGATAGTCGACGTCGAGCACCGCGGAGAGTGCTGGGGCCGCAGCCGTACTCAGCGCTGGATAGAGCGCCGACGCCAGGTCGTTGGCCCGGGCGCCGACCCAGTCGACGGGAAGCAGCTGGGCGGGGATGTCTGGGAACCGAAGGCGGATTCGACGCAGATCGTGCACGAGCATCGTGCGAAGGGCAAAGGCATCGAGGTCGTCTTCGGGTAGTTCGGCGCCACGCAGCGGTTCGTACCGTGCGACGAACTCGCCATAGGCCGCTTCGAGATCGGGGGTATTCAGTCGATCGGAGAAGAAGTCGCTCTGCGCGAGGCTCTCGAGGTCGTCGAATCTCGCGGATGCGACGGGGACGCGCGCGGACGGGTCGAGCAGGGCGCACAACTCTCGGACCTCGGCGGTGCTGTTCGTTGGAGAACCCATCACCCCACGCCCGAGTCGGATGAATCCATGCCACGTCAGGTGCTCGGTGATCGACTCACGCTCGTCGGTGGGCAAGCTGCTGTCGTCGAGAAACACCAGCGACCACATGCCCGACCAATCAGAGGGTGTGGCGTGGTAGATGCGACCTGCTGCTTGCGTCGACTTGCGCACGGCAAGATCGGTGAGGTGATAGCAGCTCTGACGACCGACACGTTCGTTAGTGAGCCACTTTTCGGCCGCGAGGCGATACATCGAGGTCCGAACGAGTCGGTGGCTGAAGCCGAATTTGTCGGTGAGTTGAAAGAGCTGGAAGAGCCAGAATGATCGCATGACGGGCACGACGGTGTCGCCAAAGATGGTGACGAGGACGGATCGAGCCGAGATATCAGCCTTCGCGCTCCACTCGGCGATGACCGTTGCCACCTCCCCCGAGAGTCCATGGGACGAGTTCGATCTCGCTCCCTGGGTCGTGTTCGATCTCACACGGTTCATGATACGCCGAATCGACATTTCGGGTCGACCGTGTATCACCTGAATGGAAAACTCCGGATCTGTGCAGCCTCAGGTGCCAATCTGACACCCAGCACTGCACAGATCTGGGGTTGGTGCAGCAACATGACACACAGTTGACACGCCACGAGTGAAATAGTGTATCATATCGCCCCAGGAGACCCCCCGAGGAGAGTCGATGACAACGGCCGACAGCCCGACTGCAGAGCACGAGAGAGCCGACAGCCCGACTGCAGAGCACGAGAGAGCCGACAGCCCGACTGCAGAAGAGAAAAGATTCGAGCAGCTCATTGCATCGAAACAGAAGATCGAGCCACGCGACTGGATGCCCGAGGACTACCGCAAGACGATGATCCGTCAGATCGCACAACACGGACACAGCGAGGTCATCGGCCAACAACCTGAAGGAAATTGGATTAGTCGAGCGCCGAGTCTTCGTCGAAAAGCAATTCTGATCGCGAAGGTCCAAGATGAGGCCGGGCACGGGCTCTACTTGTACAGCGCGGCCGAAACGCTGGGGATTTCACGAGATGAACTGAACGAGATGCTGCACAGCGGACGACAGAAGTACTCCTCGATCTTCAACTACCCGACTCTCAGCTGGGCCGACATGGGAGCGATTGGTTGGCTCGTCGACGGCGCAGCCATCACCAACCAGGTGATGCTCACCCGCACGTCGTACGGACCGTACGCCCGGGCCATGATCCGCATCTGCAAGGAAGAGTCGTTCCATCAGCGCCAGGGGTACGAGATCATGATGACGCTCGCAACCGGAAGCGGCGAACAAAAAGCCATGGCGCAAGACTCACTCGACCGCTGGTGGTGGCCATCGATCATGATGTTCGGACCACCGGACGCAGATTCGACGCACACCGCACAATCGATGGCCTGGGGCATCAAACTCGAGACCAACGACGAGCTGCGACAGAAGTTCGTCGACATGACCGTTCCGCAGGCCGACTATCTCGGCCTCACGATCCCGGATCCAGATCTGTTGTGGAACGCCGATCGAGGGCACTACGACTTCGGCGACATCGACTGGGACGAATTCTGGACGGTGGTCAAAGGGAACGGACCATGTAACCGGGAGCGGATTGCGCACAAAACCAAGGCGTGGACCGACGGAGCGTGGGTCCGCGAAGCAGCGCTCGCGCACGCAGCAAAAAAGACCGTACGACAAGGAGTGGCCGCCTGATGAGCTACGACGTACCGGTCATCGAAGGTGAAGAAGACGTCGAGTTTGCCGGATCGGCCGGCGCCTACCCCCTCTGGGAAGTGTTCGTTCGCGCCTCGCGCGGACTCAACCATGTCCACGCCGGAAGCGTGCATGCCGCAGATGCAACCGCTGCGGTGCAGGCAGCTCGTGACGTCTACACCAGACGCGCTGAGGGAGTTTCGTTGTGGGTCGTCCGTTCGTCACAAATCCACGCGTCGGATCCCCACGACAGCGACGCCTGGTTCGACACCGACCACGCATACCGCCACCCGACCTTCTATGACATTCCCGATGAAGTGGGGCACATGTGAGCCACGACGCTCCACCCAAGATCACGTTCTTGTTGCGAGTTGCCGACGACAACCTTGTTCTCGCACAACGCCTCGGCGAACTGATCTCCCGAATGCCCGAACTCGAAGAAGACATCGCCATTGCCAACTTGAGCCTCGATCATCTCGGACAGGCGACCGCGCTGCTCGACTACGCAGCAGAACTCGACGGGAGTGGCGACGCCGATCGGCTCGCCATGAACAGGGATGAACGGGGTTTTCTGAACGCCGTGCTCGTCGAACAGCCAAATGGCGACTTTGGACAGACGATGGCACGACAGTTCTTCGTCGACGCCTATCAGGTTCCGTTCTACACGGCCCTCGCACGCTCGACCGATGAACGAATCGGCGGGATTGCTGCGAAAGCGGCGAAAGAATCGCGTTATCACCTCGAGTATTCGTCGAGCTGGCTCACCCGCCTCGGCGATGGCACAGATGAGAGCCATCGACGAATGCAAGCGGGTGTCGATGCGATGTGGCCATTCGTGGACGATCTGTATGCGCAGGATGAGACCGACGCGCAACTTCGAGCCGACGGCATCGCACCAGAACTCGATGACATCCGCCGCACGTTCGACGAGACGGTACAGAACACCTTCGCATCGGCCGGACTTGCTCTCCCCACGGACCCCTATCAACGCCTCGGCGGCCGAACGGGATTCCACACCGAACACCTCGGTCCCCTACTGGCCGAGATGCAGTCGTTGTATCGAGCAGTGCCCGGGGTGAGCTGGTGACGCCCACACGCATCGATCTGGCCGATATCCGGGAACGGGTCAGCCTGATTCCCGACCCCGAGGTGCCCGTGCTGACGATTGCTGATCTCGGCATTCTCCGTTCGGTCGAGGAGGTCGACCAGCACGTCGTCATCACCATCACCCCGACCTACTCAGGCTGTCCTGCCATGCATCACATCGAACAAGAAGTCCTCGCCGCCCTCGAGGCGTGCGAGGTGCAGGGCCGTGTCGACATGGTGTTTTCACCCGCGTGGACGACCGATTGGATGACCCCGGTCGGCCGAGAGAAACTCCGAAACTACGGCATTGCCCCTCCTCGCCCCACGGAGACCGCAATCTCGATCAGACGCGACACGATTGCCTGCCCACAATGTTCGTCTGTGGACACCGAGCTGATCAGTCGATTCGGTTCGACAGCGTGCAAATCCCTTCGGCGCTGCCTCGACTGCCTCGAACCGTTCGATCATTTCAAGGAGTTCTAATGCCGGTCGAGTTTCATTCTCTCGCGGTGCGAGTCCACCCCGAGACCGACGACTCGGTGTGTCTCAGTTTCGATGTTCCCGAGGAGCTTCGAAGCGAGTTCCGACACACTCCTGGGCAGCACGTTGTTGTCCGGGCCATGCTCGACGGCGAGGATGTACGGCGCTCATATTCGATCTGTTCGAGTTCGAGTGACGACGAACTGCGCGTTGGCATCAAGCGCATTGCAAACGGCGCGTTCTCCACATACGCCACAACCGCGATCTCGACAGGCGATGTTCTCGATGTCATGACCCCGATCGGAGAGTTCGGTTATACGCCAAACCCGACGCGCTCGTCGAACCTCGTCGCACTCGCCGCAGGATCGGGAATTACGCCGATCTTGTCGATCCTCGCGTCGGCGCTCGAAGTCGAGGCCAACACGCAATGCACCCTGATCTACGGAAATCGCACGAGCAGTTCGATCATGTTCATCGAGGAGATCGAAGCACTGAAGGATCGTTTCCCCGAACGTTTTCAGGTGGTGCACGTCATCAGCCGGGAACCGCATCAGATTCCGCTGTTTCAGGGACGAATTGACGAGGCGAAACTTCGCACGTTGTGCGACTCACTCATCGACGCGACCGCCGTCGACCAGTGGTTCGTGTGCGGACCGCTCGACATGGTCGAAACTGCGCAGACCACTCTCGCCGATCTCGGGGTGGCGCCTGAAACAATCAACACCGAGTTGTTCTTCGACGAACGAATCGAGTCGATTCCCGACGCAGATCTGTCGGGCGAGAACTCGGTTCGCCTCGAGCTCACCATCGATGGCCGTACATCGGTGGTCGATGTGAACCCCGATGGACCGTCGATCCTGGACTACGCACGATCTGTGCGGTCAGAGGTGCCATTCGCGTGCAAGGGAGGCATGTGCGCGACGTGCAAGGCACAAGTGATCGAAGGCGAGGTGACGATGGACAAGAACTACGCGCTCACGCCCGACGAGGTGGACGCGGGGTTTGTCCTCACGTGCCAGGCGCACCCGACAAACACTGACGTGCAGATCACCTTCGATGTGCACGCAGGGCTTGGCCGCTGAAACTCAGGCTGTCGCGCTTGCCGCCATGGCGTGGAGGTGCTCGTCGGTTCCCAGCACGATCAGCACATCGCCAGCTTGGATCATCAACTCGCGTGATGGCGTGGTGAGAAAGTTGTGCGCTCTCTTGACTGCCACGACAGCCGTCCCGGCCAGGTCTGGGGTAATGATTCCTCCGACGGTTCGACCCACGAAGTTCGATTGCGCAACCACATCGATCTCGGCCATCCGGACCTCGAGTGTGCCGTCGTGCATGACGACATCGAGAAAGTCGGTCACGTCGGGTTGGAGCACCATCGCGGCCATTCGGCTCCCACCGATCTCGTGCGGATTGACGACTCTGTCGACGCCGACCCGCAAGAGTTTGTCGACAACGCGCGAACTGTTCGCTCGAGAGATGATGAACAGATTGCTGTTCTCGCTTCGTGCGGTCAGCGCCACGAAGAGATTGTCGGCGTCACTGTCGAGTGCCACGACCAAGGTTTGGGCACGCGCGATCCCCGCGCTCGCGAGTACCTCATCGTCGGTGGCCTCGCCCTGCACGACGGGAACAGTCTCGGGCAAGTCGTGCTGGTCTGGACCGATCCGGTCGACCACGACCACGTCACGGCCAGCTCGGTGCATCTCTCCAACGATCGCCCGGCCAACCTGACCGAAGCCACACACGATGACATGGCCGTGGAGCTGATCGATCTTTCGTTGCATCCGTCGTCTCCTGAATTGGTCGTCGAGTTGACCCTCGAACAAGGTCTCGAGCAAGACACCGATCGTGTAGAGAACGGTACCCGTCCCGAGCAAGATGAGCCCGACCGTGAATGCCTTGTAGAACTGGCGATCGACATCACCGACCTCGCGGTACCCCACGGTCGAGACCGTGATGACCGTCTGGTAGACGGCGTCACCCAAACTGAGCCCGAGCATCATGTAGCCGATCGAACCGACGATCAGAATCACGACGAGAAGCACGAAACCCACTCGAAATCGACCCCAGGGATCACGGCGATCGATTCGACCTCGTTGTCGACTACCGAACATCGCCATCTGCGGATCATAGGGCCTGGCGAGTTGGGGGCGATCCCTCGGCGGTACTGTGTGGCACGCCGAGCTCAGACCCGGCGTCGATGGGGAGGTTCGTCATGAAGGTGGCAGCGATCGGTGGTGGTTCCTGGGGGACCACGGTTGCTCATCTGTGTTCGCACAATGCGGACACCATGCTCTACGCACGGCGAGACGACGTCGTGCAGGGAATCCGTGAGCGACATGAGAACCCCCGCTACTTGCCGGGTTTTGCACTGCACCCTTCGCTGCACGCGTCAACCGACATCGAAGAGGTGGTCGACGGCGCCGACGTCTTGGTCATGGGCGTGGCGTCGCCTGGTTTTCGCGACACGCTCGACGCGCTTGCGGCCCATGTTTCCCCAACCGTGCCGATCGTCTCGCTCGCAAAAGGGCTCGACGGTCAGACCGGGCGGCGAATGACCGAACTGATCAGCGACACCTTCCCCGACAATCCGATCGGCGTCTTGACCGGACCGAACCTCGCCAAAGAAATTCTGGCTGGCCAGGCCGCCGCATCGGTCATTGCGTTCGACGACCCGGTGATTGCCGCCAACATGCAACAGGTGTTTGCCACGAGCCTCTTCCGGGTTTACACGAACCCCGATCTGGTCGGCTGTGAGCTCGGCGGCGCGCTGAAGAACGTGATCGCCATCGCCGCTGGGATGGCCGATGGACTCGGAGCGGGCGACAACACCCGAGCGGCCGTGATCACTCGGGGCCTCGCCGAGTTGACTCGATTGGGAGTCGCAATGGGCGGCCGGCCCGAGACGTTCGGCGGACTGGCCGGTATGGGTGACTTGATCGCAACGTGCATCAGCTCACAGAGCCGAAACCGCTCGGTCGGCGAGCAGCTGGGGAAAGGGCGAACGCTCCAAGAGATCATCGACGAGATGCAGCAGGTCGCCGAAGGTGTGAAGAGTGCCCCGGTCGTTGCACGCCTCGGCCGGGAACAGGGCGTCGAACTGCCCATCTGTGAGGAGGTTCGTGCTGTCGTCGAAGATGGCCGGACCGCCAAGGAGGTCTACCGCGGACTGTTGCACCGACCCCAACAAGGAGAAGTCGTTCGCAAATGAGCGCAGCGAGCTCCGGAGGAACGGTTATCGGAGCCGCATCGGCGAAGCAGAGTGCGGATGTAAAGGAGCGACGAGTTGCGGTTATCGCGGCGGCGAAGCCGAGTGCGAATGGAGGAGTTCGTCAATCGCGGCGACCACACCTGCTGCTGCGTGACGAAGACCCTTGGTCGAGTCGAAATCACTAGTGATGCCGAAGTACACAACTTCGCCGAGCGACATCGCCGCCATTGCGATCTGGACACCGCCAGGCAACGGGATGACCGGGTACGCCTCGACCATTGGATGACCGAGGACTCGAATGGTCTCGACCGGGCCCGGGACGTTGATCGCGACGGTGTCCACGCTTCGATGTGCGTGCATCTCGAGCATCGTCGTACGCACACCTTGTGCGAGGACACTCGGAGCGATGAAGTTCTCCTGCCGGCGGAGCACGTGACCGGCGAGAGCTCCAGTTCGTCGGGCTCCGGCGCTCGTTTGTTCGTGAATCTTTTTCAGGCGGGTTGGACCATCGGGCTCGGCAATCGGGAGGGATGCGACGAGCGTGGTCACTTGGCCCGACAACCCTCCGCTCGCGGCGCCGACCGACAACGGAACCAGAACCTTGACGGTTGTGGGGATGGGTTTGCCGTTCTCGAGCAGGTAGGCACGGATGCCACCGGCCACGCCGGCAAGGATGACATCGGTCGTCGAACACGAATGGGCCGACCGAATGGCTCGCATATCGTCGAGATCGACCCGCGCCGACCGCCACTTGCGATGTGGACCTACGGCACGTCCGAGGCCGTTTGGGTCAGCTTGGTTGTTGAAACCACTCACGATGCGTCGCATCACACGAACCGGTTTCGCGGCCATTTCGCGCGCGACGACCATCGTTTCGAATGGGTCGAACAACAAGTCGGTGATCGCGTCGGTGATGAGCTCACTCGATCGGGGAAGAGGAGAGGGCATCGACGTGCCGATCGTGGCATTGGCCTCCAAGCCGTCAGCAAGAAGGCCGAGGACGTCGGTACCCGAAACGCCATCGATGACTGCGTAGTGCACCTTGGACACGATGGCCCACTGTTTCTTGGGAAGTCCCGAGACGATCCATAGCTCCCACAGCGGCTTCCCGCGATCGAGTCGTTGCGAAAGACAGCGGCTCACGAACGCATAGAACGGGTCACGGTTGCGTCGGCCGGCGAGGGCCGTGTGACGAACGTGGAAGTCGATGCTGAAGTTCGGGTCGTCGACCCACACAGGTCGCTCGAGTCCAAACGGCACGGTCATCAGCCGCTGTCGGTATCTGGGCACGAGCCGTACGCGGTCGGCCACCCGGTCGACGATGTCGTCATAGTGGGGTTCAGGGCCCTCGAAGATACCGATGGTGAGGCCGTGGGCGGCACTGATGTCGTCTTCGAGCGCGAGGATTGCCGCGTCCTGCGGGGTCAGGCGCTCCATCTTCACGTCGACGCCTTCGCCGCAGCTCGAAGGATGGCCAGTTGGCTTCCGAACCTCGCGTCGGTGATCGCCGAACGTGCAGCAGACGACGTCTGCAGCACGACGTTGATGATGCGGGTGGGGTCCATCATCGTCGGACCCATCGATCGAGCTTCGTCGATCGATGGCTCGAGAAGAAGCACCGTGTGTCCGAGCTCTTCGAGTTCGGCGACTTCGCGTTGAACCTGTGAGCGCCACAACATGCGAAGCGCGCCGTTGGTCGTCATCCACCCATTGGTGTACGAGTCGACCGACATCGGCGCCACGACGACCACGAGGTCGAGATCGCGGTCGGCGAGCAGATCTGCGTTGGTCGGCGAATGGGTTCCGCCGTCGATGTAACGAAAGTTGTCGATCGACACCGGACGGAAATAGCCAGGAATCGCTGAACTTGCTTCGACCGCAGTACCCACCGGAATGTCGGTTCGATCTCGGCCAAACACTACGCGTTGGCTGTCGTGCAGCCGCACGGTGGCGATGTAGAGATCTTCTTTGGGCCAGTCGCTGCCGTGTAGTTCGAACATTCGGTCACCAATCGTGTCGGTGCGAATGTTGCCGTTCGGGAGCAGCCCAGAGATCAACCTCGACGGCCGCAAGAACGGGCCCCGGAGGGCCTCACGTGCGGCCATCTTCAGAGATGTTGGAAACAGCCGAGTCGTTCGGTCGGCCTCGCGTCCGCTGAGCTCGCGCAGCCGCTCCATCGATCGGGGATTTGCCGGGAGGGTCATGATGTCGTCGAGGGATTGGCCAATCGGCGTTCCTCCCCGAAGGAAACCACCCATGTTGCTGCCCGCAGAAGTGCCAACGATGACTTCGGCGTTTCTGGGGTCCCAGCCGGTGAGTTGCTGTAATACCGATAACGCCGTCGTCAGGTAGGCAAACCCTGCGAGTCCGCCAGCGCCGAGGACGAGTCCGACTTTTTTCGTCATGCGCCCGATCCCGCGTCGTCGGTGAAACCTTTGTAGATCTCCAGCATGGCTGCTTTCTGTGCGTCGCTGAGCTTGCCATCTTGTTTGATGGCCGCAGCGGTGTCGACCTCAGCGCCGCGAGGTTTGTCGTCCTGCAGACCAACGTACGACAACAGCGTCTCGGGCGGCAGGTTGAGTGCGTTGCCGAGCGCGCGTAAAACCCGTACGGAGGGCTCGTGCAAACCTCGCTCGAGCTGACTCACGTACGGGTCAGACAGTTTTGTGAGCTTGGCGAGCTCTCGTTGAGAGAGCTGCGCCAAGCGGCGTTGCGAGCGAATGAATGCGCCGAGTCCGATCAGATGTGTGCGTCCATCGTCGGACATTCGTGCTCCCTACTCGTGGGTGATCATTACTTCTTAGCTGCGGTCTTCTTAGCTGCAGTTTTCTTGGCTGGAGCCTTCTTGGCGGTGCTCTTGGCTGCGGTCTTCTTGGCAGGAGCCTTCTTCACTGGGGCCTTCGCGGCGACCGGAGCAACGGGCACCTCGACATCGTTGAGACGACCCATGACCCGCTCGGCGAAGGCACGGTTGGTTTCGATGCCCTTCGACATGAATCCGAAGTAGGCGTCTACTGCTTCAATCGGCTCAGGAAGCTTGTCAATGAAGGGAACGTGGACCTCTGAGAGACGATCGGCAAAAGGGACTTCGATCGAGCTGAAACGCTCGGCGAAGGGAAGATCGGCACCTTGGATGCGGGTGACGAGAGTCTTGGTGGCCTCGTGTGCACGCTCGTTGGTGCTTTCGGCGACATCGAAGAACTTGTCGGAAGCTTCGGTGATCTGTTCGGTGATTTGATCGAGGACTGGCATTGGGTGCTCCTCCTGGGAGACGGTCCTCCGAGGAATCGGAGGAGAACTTTGTATATGCGTACTTTACTACGCACCCAATACTCTGCAATAGCAAATGCGTACTTTACTTTGCAACATCCGTCACACCGGGCGGAAGCTGCGACGCATTCTCTTGCCGATGATGTTCGCCGGCAAGTCTTCGACCACATACACCTCCTTGGGCACCTTGTACCTCGCAAGCGCTGCGCGAACGTGTCCCTGTAGGTCGGTCGGCTCAACAGTCATACCCGGAGCGGGAATCACATAGGCAACCACGCGCTCGCCCGTCCGATCGTCGGGCTCGCCAATGACCAGAGACCCCGAGACCGAAGGATGCGCCTCCAACGTGAGCTCGACTTCGACGGGACTGATCTTGAACCCGGACACCGAGATCATGTCCTTTTGACGGCCAACCAGATACAGACGATCGTCGAACACCCCGATGTCGCCGGTGCGGTAGTAGCCGTCTGTTGAGAACAGATCATCGTTGAGCTCGGGCGAGCCGTAGTAGCCGCCAAAAACACAATCTCCCTTGATCCAGATCTCGCCGGGATCGCCTGGCTCGGCATCTGCGCCATCGTCGATGATCCTGATATCGACATGATTCAGTGCAGTTCCGACAGATCCAGGTCGAAGTCGAGCGTTCGGTTCGAAGGTGACCGTTCCCGCTGTTTCGGTCAGGCCGTAACCCTGCGCCAGCTCGATACCCAGCTCGTTGTAGACCCGAGTGGCCACCTGAGGAGTGAGCGTCGCTGCGCCGCAACGAGCCAGTCGGACGTTGGAGAACGCGCTGGCATCACCGTGGGTGGCACTGGCCAGATCGCTCCACATCGTCGGCACCAAAACCAAGGTGTCGATGTTGTGGTCGTCGACGAGGGCGACAGCCTGCTCGGCGTTCCAATGACTCTGCAACACGGTGGTCCCGCCGTTGCGAAGCGTCGAAAGAACCGCAACGTTCAATCCGAGGATGTGCACGAGGGGAAGCGCTCCAAGACTGACCGATGCGCCGTTCTGGGCGGTCTCGGGCCGCGCGGCAAGCGCAGCGTGTGTGGCGGCGAGGTTTCCGTGGGTCAACATCGCCGGGCGAGGTAGACCCGAGACACCGCTCGTGAAGATGTATAGAGCCGGATCGTCAAGTGCACAATCGACGAGCGCAATCGGCTCGGCAGACACCGTCGGAACGTCTGGGGAGTCAACACCGTGGGGAACGGCGAACAACCGATCGGCAAATCCCACGGCAGCGAGCGCCGTGCCCGTTTCGAGCGCCTGAGTTGTCGACCCGACCAGGATTCCGGCTGGATCGATACCCGAGAGGTATTGCACGAGTTGGGGCACCGGCTCGAGATGATTCACGAGAACAGCGGCTGCACCGACGTGCCAGATCGCAAGCAGCGCCACCACGAACGGCGTCTCGTTTCCTGCGAGTACCACGATGCGATCACCGGGTCCGACCCCGGCAGCCCGAAGGCCGCCAGCGGTTCGCGACACCTGATCGCGCAGTTCACCGTAGGTGACCCTCGACGACCCATCGATGAGGGCGAGTGCGCCGTCGGGTGTGTCAGAAAGTAATGCAGCGAGGTTCATGGCGGATCAACGATTTCGGGACGTGGTCGGACTAGTTCTTTTGGGCTTCGGGGATCTCGTCGCCATACGTGTCGGAGTAGATCTGCTCGGAGAGCTCGGAGATCTCATACATCAACTCGTCGGTCAGACTTCGAAGGATTCGTCGGTTGTCCTGGCCGCCGCTTCGTGCGACCACGTCGATCGGTTCACCAAATCGAATGGTGCATGGCCGTCCGAGCTTCGGCATCACCGTGTCGACCGGCTGGATGCGGTCGGTGCCGATCAGCCCAACCGGCACAATCTTTGCGCCGGTTCGAAGTGCAAGTCGTACCGCGCCGGTTCGGCCACGATGCAAGCTGCCATCTCGAGATCGTGTGCCCTCGGGGTAGATCAAGAAGGCGCTGCCGCCACGCAAAAATGCGGCAACTCGATTGAGCGTCTCGGTCGCCGCCTCACCGCCGCCTCGATCGATCGGCACCATTCCCATGGCCGGAAGTGTGTACTTGGTCTTCCAGCTGTTCATGTACTCGCCCTTGCCTACGGCCAATGTGCGACGACCGTTGAGCGCCATCACGAACGGCGAGTCGATGAACGCCAGGTGATTCGGCGTGAACAAGATCGGACCGCTCGTGGGGATGTTCTCGACCCCTTCGATGTTGAAGTCCCACATTCGCCGGATCGCGGCTGCGACAGGCGTTCGGAGATATTCCTGCAACCAACCCGGTGGCCGACCGTCGTCGACGAACATCGCGTCGACGTCCTCGTCGTCGGACGAGACCTCGACTGGCTCGGCATGTGCGATGGCCATCAGCGACTGTTCCCCTTGTGCGTGACCGACAACAATTCGTCGTAGGCGGCGACTAGATGATCGCGCATAGAACCCGGGTCGTCGACCGCACGCGGATCCATGAATGCGCTGAAGTGCAAATTGCCCGAATACGACATGGCGGTCAGATTGAATGCCGTGCCGCCGAGCGGTCCAACCGGATACATGTGCGTGATGTGTGCGCCCGCTGCATAGATCGGAATCGGCGCTCCGCGCAGGTTCGAGGTGGCCCAATCTTGCCTGGCAGCGCGGGCGCGAGCGGCTTTCGTCAGAACGGAGTCTGGAAGCATCGTGGCGAGCCCTGCGACGAGGTTCATCACTTCTCCCACACCACCTCGGGTCGTCTCACGTTTGTGGGCCATCTCGTCGCGGACAGCCTCGAAGGTTTCGAGCGCAGTCATCGATCGACCACTCACCGAGAACGGGATGGGGGCGAACGAATTCCCTCCCGCAGCGCTGTCTGACCGCGTGCTGATGATGAAGCTCAGGTTGTACGACTCGGCGACGGCGCCTCGTTCGGCGTGATAGTTCGCGACCGCGAGCACGGAACCTGCGACGAACAAATCGTTGACCGATCCGCCGAGCGTCTTGCTCGCAGCCCGGAAATCGTCGAGCCCGACGTCGAAGACCTCGAGATGGCGGTGCCGAGAGCGCGTGCGAAACAAAGGAGCGCCAGAGTCGGCAGCCGGGTTCGATCGGAGTTGGTTGGCCGTCGTCTTGACCATGTCCGATGCAGTTTCGGCAATCGACCGGATTCTCGACGGATCTGCACCCCAGAGCGCCACTTCGGCGGCAGCTTTGCGAGCCAGTTCGAGTTGTTGTTTCGCCAGGTACGTGGCCTCACCTGCCGCCGTCGAGAGCAGTCCAGAACTGCCGGCGTCGCTCACCACGGATGGCAAGGGCTTCGTTGTTTCTGACGTGTCAGGGTGACGCTCGAAGTCGAGATACATCTCGGCGAGACGCAGTGCTCCAATGCCGTCGCTCAGCGAATGGTGGAGCTTCATGACGACCCCACCGGGGATGTGCTCGTCGGATGCATCGGGGCAGGCATCGACGACGACGAACTGCCACAACGGGCGGTGGACATCGAAGGGGTCCTGAAAGATCTGCGCAGCGAGGTCGAGGAGATCGCGAACGCCACCAGGCGACGGAAGCTGCACATGGCGCACGTGTTCTCGAATGTCGAACTCGTCGTCGACGACCCAACGAGGAGGTGCGAACCCGACCCCCTCCTCCACTCGTTCGCGGAGTCGGAGCAACGAGCGCGATGCCATATCCATCTTTGCGACAAAGGCTTCGAAATCTGGTCGGTCGTCCAGAATGAAGACGGAACCCATGCCCGATGACAAACGCGGGTCGGACTCGGCGGCCCACATCAAGGCTTCGGTCTCGGTCATGTGACTCGATTGACGAATCTCACGCACCTTGTCGGTCATCGTTTGTGTCCCGGCGGGTAGGTGCGCGCGAGGTCTTCGTCACTTGGACTCTTGGCGGTGTTCGCTTCATCGGGCAACAATGCGGAAATGGCGGACATGATTCGCTTGGTGTCGGCATCGACGCTGCGTCGCTTGACGTCGACTGGCTCGCCGACCGTGACCGACACCGTTGGTCGCGATCGAAGATCGAACGAGGGAAGTTTCTGGTTTCGTGGCCAGACCTTCTCGGTGCCCCACAGCGCCACCGGAAGTACTGGGGCTTTTGTGTCCTTCGCGAGTTGGGCGGCACCGGGTCGGCCGACCAGAACAGGTTCGAAGAACGCTGGCCCCCGCGGGATGGTTCCTTGCGGAGCGATCGCCACCATCTCCCCTGCCGTCAGCGCGTCGACGGCGCGTCGGAGCGGCTCGCTCGAACCGGCCCCGCGGTCGACGCGGATACCCCCAGCGAGTTTGGCGATCGGACCGAGCAGTGGGTTCTCGAACAGTTCGCGTTTGGCGAGGAAACGACACGGTCGGCCCGTTCGGGCGATCAGGAGATTCATCGCCATCGTGTCGAAGTAACTCCGGTGGTTGAACGCAAGGATCACCGGACCAGATTCGGGCACATTGTCGAGACCGGAGAATTCCCACTCGGCCAGTGGCACGAATTCCGAGCGTGCAAATGGGCGAAGCCAGTCCTGCATTTCGAGACCGATCACCTTCATCACGCCCGGTGGTACGTCGAAGTTTCGAATCTCCCAGCCGTGGAGCGCTGCGACAGCGGCGAGCCGCGCATCGGGGTTGACGGCGACCGGGTTGCCAACGGCGTCGAGCATCGAGCCGTCGTAGTAGCTGTCGGAGTAGGCGAACGATTCCTTCAACGAGAGATTGTGCTGTTCAGTCCAGGCGACGACGGCATCGCGCTTTTTCGTTCCCCACACGAAGTCGCCGACCGTCGTGCCGTCGTAGACGCCGTCTTGGTGGGACCACTCGGTACCGATGACCCCATCGAAACCGAGTCGTTCGGCCAGTGGTGCCACGAGCACCGTCGGGCTCGTCGTGGCGATGACCAGCTTCACGCCGGCGGCGCGGTGCTGATCGAGGAGCAGTTTCGCGTAGCCGGGTATGCCAGCGACGAGGTCATCGACAGCGTTCTCCGCCGCGCGCTGAACCGCATCGACGGGCCAACCCTTGGCGGTCTTGACCGCCGCCTGTGCCACCTGCATGTTCAGACGCGTCTCGCCGAAGAGGTCGTAGATGCTGACGAGCAGCTCTGCGCCGGGAATTCTCGCCACGCCGCTGCTCAGGCCCTGGGCCTCGAGATGTCGTGCGTAGATCGTGCCCGAGGCATGCGGAAGCAGCGTTCGGTCGAGGTCGAAGAAAGCTCCAGCTGCCATTCGTCTACTACAGCACGCTTCGAGCTCGCCGAACGATTTTTCGCACGATCGACCGCGGTGAGTCCGCGCCGTCGAGCACCTCGTTGGCGGTGACCTCGGCCTGTGGTTTCGTGCCGCCATCCTTCTGCACGTAATAGGCCAATCCGTTGCAGGTCAGGTCGAACTCGCCGTACTTCTCGACAAGATGTGGAGGCGGCTTGATCTTCTTCATGTGCATGGTGTCGAAGGCGAGATTGTCGAACGGGGAGCGTTCGAACGCCTCCATGACGTGGGTGGCAGACATCCGGTTCTGCTCGGGTGAGTTGAAGATGTAGCGCGCGATGACCCGGGCGTCTGCCTCGTCGATCTCTTTGACAGTGGTGAGGTGGTCGAAGAGTTCGTCTTCGTTCGACTCGAGCTGACACCAGTTGGGGAGCAGGTCGGGCATTCCAGCAAAGCCGTAGTGAGTGCCGGACGGGCCGCGCACCGCCATGTGATGGCCGCGTGGGCTGTAAAAGAGTGGACCTCCATCGAGATAGAGCACACCTCCCGGTTCGAGTACGCGATCGCACTCCAACAAGAAGTCGTCCATGTCGCTGATGTGTTCGAGCACGGCTCGGCCAAACAGCATCGAGAAACTGTTGTCGGGGAAGTCGAGCGCGCCGACATCGTTTTGATGAATTCGAATAGGATAATTGCCAACCCGATCCTGTAGGCCCGTGACGGTGAGGTTCGAGGCCACGACATCGAGGCCGGTCAGTGCGTGCAGCACCTTTGCGCTCGCAAGCTGCCCATCGGAACCGATCTCGAGGATCGGCAACGACGTTTCGGCGGCGGTCAATAACGTCACGTTGTTGAGAAGACGCTGGAACGTGCCACGGATCACCGGGATACGAGTCTCGTTCCACTTCGTAGTGCCCATGAGCGCTGACTGAAGCTCTCGATCGACAACAACGAGCTGATCATCAACGGTCGGGGGCGTGCTCACAGGTGAGACACTAGCGAGTGTTCATCCCGCTATCGTTCGACCGTCAGCCCTCGTAGCTCAGGGGATAGAGCATCGGTTTCCTAAACCGTGTGTCGCGTGTTCGAATCACGCCGGGGGCGCCAGTAGAACTGTTGAGTTTTCAATGATTATCTCTCCGCAACAAACTTCCAGAAGCCTCGTTTAGAAGTTTGTCCCATGCTTTGTCCCATAACGCGCTATTCTCGCTCATATGGCGGCGGGCAGCGGAAGCATCCGACTCAAACGGGAACCTAACTACTGGGAGGTCCGGGCGTACGCCGGTCGCGACGCTGTCACTGGCAAACACCGCTATGTCAGTCGCACTGTCCGGGGCACCAAACGCGACGCCCAGCGACTCCTCACCAAGCTCACCGCCGAACTCGACACCCATGGGCCCACAGCGCGCAATACAGTCAACGAACTTCTCACAGCGCACGTCGACCACCTCCAAGCCCGAGGCCGCCAGGCTCGAACCATCGAGGGATATCGGACAATCGTTCGGGGAGTCGACGCCGATCCACTCCTCGGCACAACACCACTCGACCGAGTGACCGTGAAGACCATCGACGACTACTACAACCGGCTCAGCCATCGAGGCTTGGCACCCGGCACGATCCTTCGCTACCACTCGCTCCTCCGCTCCGCCTACAAACAAGCCATGGCCTGGGGTTGGACCGCCACCAACCCAATCCAGCTGGCAACACCGCCGTCGGTGGCCCGCGTCGGACGCAAGATCGTCACTCCCGACATCGTCAGCAAGCTCCTTGCGGAAACCCGCGACAGCCGAAACCCCGAGAACCACGTTGCCTTTCGAC
>RCMY010002121.1_pt1 | contig 18058 bp, 13 predicted proteins | sample 2041341 | NCBI WGS metagenome assembly RCMY01 (sample SAMN09708234, study PRJNA481090) | Marine sediment metagenome, whole genome shotgun sequencing project. | reverse complement strand
GGTCGGGCGGCTCTTGGTCGGGCGGCTCTTGGTCGGGCGGCTCTTGGTCGGGTGGCTCTTGGTCGGGCGGCTCTTGGTCGGGCGGCTCTTGGTCAGGTGGCTCTTGGTCAGGCAACACCTGGTCCGGGAGCGAGTGGTCGTGAAGCGGGCCACGACGAAACACCTCGCCATCAATCAATCGACCGGAGCGCCGGGCAGCGGACGGGGTGCGAGCTGGCGCTGACGGGAGGTTCGGCTGCCGCTCGAGGGCGCGCCGCTACGCCGTACCGGCAGATTCGAGCTTCATTGGGCCGATGACCTGTTCGGCGAACCGCAGCGCCGGTTCGACGTCGAGTGGATGACCGAAGTCCATGATGAAGTACGAGGCACCGAGATCGCGTAGGTGCGTCAGCCGTTGCATCCACTCCTCGGACGCTGCGTCCGACTCCGGTAGGTCGCCGCCGACCGTGATGCTGCACTCGATGCTCGCCGGGTCACGGCCGATGTCAGATGCGGCGGTTTGCACGATGTCGCGCATACGGCACCACTTGTCGTCGTCGCCTCGATGAGCGCCGTTCCAGATGTCGGCGTGCCGACCAACGATCGGCAGGCCGATCTTCTCACCGGAGCTGCCAATGCAAACGGGTGGAACGACATCTGGGCGGGGGGTGGCGACGGCGTCGTCGATGCTGAAGTGTGATCCGCTGAACGTCGGGTGCTCCTCGGTCCACATGAGACGGCAGATCTGGACGACCTCTTCCAGTTGGCGCAGCCGTGTCGCTGTTGAAGGAAAGTCGTAGCCGTAGGCGTGGTATTCGTCCTCGCGCCACCCTGCACCGATACCGAGCATGAACCGGCCACCGGATAGGACCTGCAGCGTCGCTGCCATTTTCGCCGTCAGGGCCGGATTGCGATAGCCGTGCCCGAGGACGTGGTGGCACAACATGACGTCAGGGAACTTGGCCGCCAGCCACGTCAAGGTCACCCAACCCTCCAAGAAGCCCTCCTTCTTGTCGGTATCGAAACCATAGAAATGGTCGGCTATCCACAGCGAGTCGAAGTGGGGGAGTGCTTGCGGGAGGATGTGCTCCTCCTGGTACATCGTGATCGGCTGGAAGTTGCTTCCTGCGTGTCCAGCAACCGGTGACAACCATCCGAATTTCGTCATGCCCCACCCTGGCACTGCAGGCGAGCGGGCACCACTCGATGTTCGCACTGATCATCGCCAATCTGGTGTTGCTCGGCCTCATCGTCGTCATTGTCTTGTCGACGGACCTGGGTGAGATGTGCATTCTTGGCGAGAATTCACTCAACAGTTGAACGAGATCTCGCCAAGTTGGGTCAGAGCAGGTTGTGGTCGCGTGCAGCTTGGACGGCGGCCTTCCGGTCGCCCACAGCGAGCTTGCGATAGATGGCGCTGCAGTGGGTCTTCACGGTGTTTGGCGACACATAGAGCTCGTTGGCGATCTCTCGCTGTGACATCTTCGTCGGCAGATATCGCAGAACAGCCGTTTCACGTTCTGTCAGTTGCTCGATCAGTGTCTCGACCCCGGCAACACTCGGGGCGGCGAGGCTGTGCCGAGACTCGATGCGGGCAAGATAGCGGCCGACGATCCCGGGATCGGGGCATCGATTGATCACCGATCTCGCCTCGGCGAGGAGCCCTTCTCCCGCTGCGTCACCGAGATCGATGAGGGTGTCGCCACATGTGGTGAGGACATGGGCCAGGGCGAGGTCACCGGGAATCCTCCTGGCCAATTCGACAGCATGGATGACGTCAGATCGGGCCGACGACGGGTCGGTGTCGGCACGCCCTCGAATCGCGTACGCAGGGGCGATGCGATAGTACGAAGTCATCCCCAGCTCGTCAGCTGCGTCGATTGCCGCAGCGGCTCTTGTGCTGTCCCCGTTGTCATCGAATTCGTTGATCGCTTGGTAGATGATGCTCAAGACATGGGTGGCCCGAACTTCTGTATCGGCTGCCTTCTGCACGGCGAGCTCGAGCGCCGCTCTCGCCTCCGCTGCTTGTCCAGCCCACATGAAGACACCTCCAGAGGAGGTGGCAAGTTCGGGCCCGTGTGACTTGAACTGTTCGGTCGCCGCCATTTCGCGGGCGAGGACCAGCGCCGAACCGACGTCGCCGTGAGCAACGGCGATGTTCATGCGCAGCGACGCGGTGATGGTTTGATCGAAGCCGGCCGGCGCAAGGCCGTGGGTGAGGTTTACCCATTCCTCGGCCTGTGCATACCGCCCGCCGATGTAATCACACCAGCCCCAGCACAGAGCACACGCAGCGTCGGTTTTCGCCACCTCGCCGATCTCCTCGAGGAGGCCACGGAGCGTGTCGATGTGGCCGTCGGAAATCAACTGAGGTCCAAGGGCGAACATGAGCCTGACCGCTTCCCCGCGCTCGCCAGCTGCCAGCTGATGCACGATCGCTTGGCCCAAGTCGCCCTCAGCTTCAAACCAGGCGGCGGCTCGTTGATGGAGTTCGCCGAGCCGTTCGGGCAGCGCCTGCTGCGCTTCCAACCTCAGCAGATCGCGTAGAAGGTGGTGGTAGCGGTACCAAGAACCAGTTCGGTCGAGGCCGATCAGCAGTTGGTTGACCTTGGCGGTGTCGAGCAGCCAGTTGACTCCGCCTTTTGTGTCGGTGACTGCGTCCACGAGGGCGCCGTTGAAATGTTCGAGTACCGAGGTCTCCAACAGGCGTTGGCGTTGCTCGTCGCTCACCCCGGCGAGGAATTCGTCGGTCATGTAGTCGACGACCAGTTGGTCGTCGCCGTGGAACGCCTCGATGAACTCCTGAGGGTCCGGCGATCGTTGAAGTGAGAGACCGGCAAGCACCAGTCCGGCCGCCCACCCCTCGGTTCGGCCACACAACTTTTCGACGACGGTCTCGTCGAGCGTCCGGCCATCGGGGCTGAGAAGCCCGGATGCCTCCGCAGGTTCGAAGCGAAAGTCGTCGCCCCGGATCTCACTGACCTGATTCCTGACTCTGAGCCGGCCAAGTCGAAACGGCGGATCAACCCGTGTTGAGAGAATGATCGTGACAGCTGAAGGGCAGAGGTCGATCAAGCGTTCCATGCCTTGTTGGATCGATGCGTTGTCAATCAGGTGATAGTCGTCGATGACGACAACCAACGGCTCGGTGAGTGTGGCGAACTCGTTCACCAGTGCGGAGACCACCATCTGCTCGTCATCGTTCGAGCTGGAGACCAACGGCTTCAACGCGCTCGCAATGTCGGGGTGAGCCTGACCGATCGCCTCGACCAGATAGCTCCAGAACCGGGTCGGATCCGAATCGCCGCCTTCGACCTGCAACCATGCTGACGATTCAGGTCGCCCAGCCAACCACGACGCGAGAAGCGTGGACTTTCCGGAGCCGGCTGGCGCACTGGCGAGCACCAATCTCACTTGTTCAGCGAGGCCGGCATCGAGGACATCGTCAAGACGTGACCGCTGAACAAGGCGGCCAGGCAACGTCGGCGGCGTCAGCTTCGTGGCTGCCAATCCAACGTCCAAGTGCCCGGTCATCCGCTCGACCCTAGGCCAGCGGACCAAACACGGATCTCCTCAGTGACCGAACTCACCCGGGTGAGATGACGACGGGGACGAGGTCACCTCATCCCCGTCGTGTTCAGAGTGGAGCCATGTCCCAACCAACCACCTACGAGATCGTGTTGCGAGGTCGGCCAAGCGCCCGGCTCCTTCGCCCTCTCCTCGATGACTTCTCGATCGAAACCTCAGCCGACAGCGTGACCCGCCTGGTCGGCGACATCTGCGACCCGGCTCACCTCCACGGCGTCCTGGCCCATCTCACATCGGTCAACATCGAAATCATCTCCATCGCCCCACACCAAATTGCCCCCCACCAAACCTCAACCCAAGAACCATCAACAAGAGAAGAGGCATGCAGGTGACCACACCACTCATTCGCCGAGGCTTCGAATCACCGAAGCCTGTTCCCAACGAAAACTCTGAACAAGGAGCATTGATATGACCACCACACACGAAACGCCGCTGACTTCCCCCGCTGCTGCGACGAAGATGCAAGCGATCACTCAGAACCGCTACGGCTCCGCCGAGGTTCTCGTTCTCGCAACTGTTGACCGCCCAACCCCACAGCCAGACGAGGTCCTCATCGAGGTCATGGCAGCCGGGGTGGACCGAGGAACCTGCCACCTCATGACCGGCACCCCATACCTGATCCGGATCGCCGGCTATGGGCTCACCAAGCCGAAGCACAAGGTTCCCGGACTCGACATCGCAGGCATGGTCGTGGCGATCGGCCGCGACGTCACCCGGTTCGTTCCAGGCGACGAGGTGTTCGGCATCGCCAACGGCTCGCTGGCCGAGTACGCCACCGCCGACCAAGACAAGCTGGCTCTCAAACCCACCAACCTCACCTTTGAACAGGCAGCAGCCTCGGCTGTCTCTGGTATCACCGCTCTCCAGGCCCTGACCGATGTTGGTGATATTCGTCCGGGCCAACACGTCCTGATCGTTGGGGCATCTGGTGGTGTTGGCAGTTTCGCGTTGCAGTTGGCCAAGACCCTCGGCGCCGAGGTGACCGCGATGGCCAGCACCCGAAACCTCGATCTGGTTCGCTCACTCGGCGCCGATCACGTGATCGATTACACCCAAGAGGACTTCACCGCAGGCGAGCAGCGGTACGACCTGATCCTCGACATTGGAGGACGCAACAGCGTCCGTCGGCTACGCAGCGTGCTGGCACCGACCGGGACGTTGGTCATCGTGGGAGGCGAAGACGGCAACCGTCTCACTGGGGGAGTGGGCCGGCAGTTGCGGGCTCTGATGCTCTCGCCGTTTGTCAGTCAGCGGCTCACCACGTTCATGAGCACCGAGCACTACTCGTTCATGGAACGACTCGCCGTCTACATCACGAACGGAGACGTCACCCCAGCCGTCCAAGGCCGCTTCCCCCTGGCCGATGCAGCCAAGGCCATCGATCAGATCGACACCGGCCGGGCCAGCGGCAAGTCGGTCATCACCATCAAGGACACCGGGCCGACCGCTGGCCAGTGACGTCGTCCCGTTTCCCTCGGAGACGGCTCAGCCACTAGAAGTGTCGGCGGGAACCACAGCCTCGAACTCGAACAACCGCTCGATACAGGAGACGGCCATGGCCGACACGCAGGAACGATCCGCACCACAGCTCGACAACGACCCGCAGATCAGCGTCGACGACTTTGCCGAGCAGGCCGAACGCTGGCTGAGCACCAAGCTCGACCGGCGTCACCCACCCAGCGAGCAGGTGTGGGGCGACGGCGACTTCGACGTGTCGGTCTTCCACGCCATGACGTACGAGGTCGAGCGCGCCCACCTCGACAAGATGCTCAGCTGGATTAAGGCCAAGGCCGACCGGGGTTACCACGCGATCACGTGGCCTCGCGACCTGGGTGGCCTCGGTCTCAGCCGCGCCCACGCACGCGTGTTCGGCCGACTCGAGCGCCAGTTCGGCACACCAGGCGATCACGAGACCGTTTTGGTCACCCGCACGCTGGTCGCACCGACCATCGATGTGTTCGGCACCGACGAGCAGAAGCAGCACTTGATTCCGCCGTTCCTCAGCGGTGACGTTCTGTGCTGTCAGTTGTTCAGTGAGCCGGGAGCGGGTTCCGACCTGGCGGGGCTCGGGACCAGAGCCGTTCGCGACGGTGACGAGTGGGTGGTCAACGGCCAGAAGGTCTGGTCATCGGGTGCCCAGTTCTCGCAGTACGGCGAGCTCATTGCCCGCTCCGATCCTGACGACGTCAAGCACAAGGGCATGACAGCGTTCATCATTCCGATGGACCTGGACGGCATCGAAGTGCGACCGATTCCACAGATGAGCGGCGGATCCTCGTTCTGCGAAGTCTTCTTCAACGACGTGCGCGTGTCTGATGGCATGCGCCTCGGTGAGGAGGGAGAGGGCTGGAAGGTTGCGCTCACCACGCTCGGCTTCGAGCGCGACCACTCCGAGGGTGAAGGCGGCAGCGCGTCTGGTGGCACTTTTGCCAAGGTGCTCGCAACCGCCAAGGCGATGGGTGTCGTCGATGACCCGATCATCCGCGACCGCCTCGCATCGATGTACATCCACACTCGTGTCGAGTCGCTCACCAATCGGCGAGCCGCTGACCTTGCCAAGTCCGGCACGCCAGGACCCGAAGGCTCACTCGGCAAGCTGTTGTGGACCGAGGGGATGTACCAGATGAGCGAGATGGTCAGCTCGATCCTCGGCGCCAAGCTGGTGGCCGACACCGACGAGTGGGGCACATTTGATTGGGGAGCCCACGTGCTGGGCGCACCCGGCTATCGGATCGCCGGAGGCTCAGACGAGATCCAACGCAACATCATCGGCGAGCGAGTACTCGGCCTCCCGCGTGAGCCCAAGGCTGATACCGCTCCGTGGAAAGACGTGCCGCGCTGACGAGGTGCACGGGCCTGTCCCGAGCCCTGTTCCCTCACTCCGTTCCCGCACCTGCAGCCCCACGGTTCAGTTCGGCGCACTGGCTTGCGATGGACGCCACCGGTACGGTCGCACGATGGAGTATTCCGATGTTGCCGCCGCCTATCTGACCCCGCTCGACTCTGACATCGCGGCGCCAACCGTCCCGGACTCAGCAGCCCGGCGCCTGCGCGACGTGTTGGAGCCGATTGCGACGATCGGATGGTGGTCATCAGCCGCAGGTGCGCAGTTCGGTGCGGCCGGCCTTGGTTTTCTCGGCGGTTACATCTGGGGACGGGCGGCAGCGCTCGGGCCCGATGTGGCGAACGATGTCGTGGCGTCGGCCTTCGGGGTGTTCGATCGAGCGATGCTCGGTGCAGGTCTGGACGAAGCCAAGCGGATTGCCTCTCATGAACAGATTCTGGCCAGCCGGGCCGCCGGTGCTGGAGCTGGACTCGCTGCTGCGCTCACGGGTATCCCCGTCCCCGATCTCGAGGCTTCGACGCTTCGTCTACGTTCTGCGCTCGACGACGTAGACGTGACAGCTCGACCCCTGTTCGCAGCACTTCGGGCCTTACCGGTGCCCGATGATCCACACGGCGCGTTGTGGCGTGCGGCGGAGATGTACCGGGAACATCGCGGCGACGGACACCTCGCTGCGTGCGTGAGCGCCGGGCTGGACGCGGTGGAGATGAACGTGCTGACCGAGTTGTGGCTCGACTATCCGGTCGGCGAGTACTCCTCGACTCGCGGGTACACCCCTGAGCGGATCGACGCTGCTGTTCGCTCACTCGCTGATCGCGGTTGGGTCGACGTCGGCACAGGCACCTTGACTTCGGACGGTCGCGCGGCCCGAGAAGACATCGAACACTCGACCGACGATTCGCAACGAAATGTCGTGGCTGCGCTCGGCGACCAGATCGATGGGTTGATCGACGACCTCGCTCCGATTGCCGAAGCGGTACTCGCTGCCCATGCCGCACCTGCCGATCCTCGCAAACGCGCCGCAGGCTGAGCCGGCCCAGAGGTGGGCGGACGAACTCGGCATCGACAAGTCCGAGCTTCTTCGTGAGGCGTTGCACCGTCACCTGACTCGACTCGCTTCAGAACATGACACCGACCTCGAAAGAGGCGGCACAGGTTCGGCACGCTTCGTGCCGAATGTCAGCCGGGCGATCGGACTCTTCCGCCTCGCCGAACAGAGAGGTTTGCCTGGGACAAACCTGCGTGATTCCGAGCGGGAGTTGCGTGATTTCGAGCGGGAGTAATGTGGTGCTCTGCAGGAGTCTCTGGCCTCTATCCCGATGGTGTCGACTCAAACTGCACCGGCTTGAACGTGGGCGGCCCGTGCCGGCGTTGAACCCTCGCCGCTAGGGCCAGGCATAGACCACGGGCTTGGCCGGGCCGACTGGAAGTGGATCGACCAGCTTGCCGAGATCACCGGAGTCGCCGGTCAGGATCGCGTCATCGAACTTGATGGCCAGCATCACCAGGTGGGCATCAACAACATCGGCTGTTTCGGTCGCTGCGAGCAGCCTGCCCACGTCGTTCCAATGCTCGGACTCAAACGGGTGCACGTCGAGCGTCTTGATGAACTCACCGAGCCGATGCTGGTCCGGTCCTCCACGCCAAACCTGCGCCACGACAGGCGCGCTCACTCGCAGCGGCGTTCCCTTCTTTAGCGTCGCAGCAACGAACAACTGGGCGGCTTCTTCATTGCGATCCACCGAGATGAGAACGCCCGCATCAAGAATCACAAGTCGTACTTGTGCGCCATTGCATCAACAGCACCATCGTCCAGTGTGCGATCTGTCTCGGCCAGCCAGCCAGCCAGGAACTGTTCACGAGCCTCCAACATGTGTGTCTGTTGTCCGAGAGTACGAAGCGCAAGCCTGATCACATCTGAACGGTTCGGTAGACCTCGAACGCGTTGAATGAACTTGACGAGCTCTTGCTCTTCTTCGTCCAAGCGTGCGGTCGCGATGTCGGTGGCCATACGAGCACTGTATACGTTTGTCGTACAATTGGCCAGGGGTCGGCCGAGATTCCGTAACGTCACGCCGGGGCCGTTGTCGAGTGGCCGGTCTGTTGAGTCGATCGGGGTTCTGTGCGCTGTTATCGAGCTGCAAGTTTGTACCGGGCCGAGACAACGACATCGACCCCAAGCGAAGGCTCAGCTCGAGGCGGCGACCTTGGGGGCTTCTTCAGGGCTTGCGGCGTGACTGGTGAAGGGCGCGGGGGCGATCACTGAAGCGTCAACGACGAGCACGTTCGTCTTTCAACGCTGCGACAGCATCAGCCTTCGACAACTGACCCTTTGATCGGGTCTCGATTCTCACGAGCACGTCGTCAATCGTTGGGGTGGCCACAATCGAGGCCAACTGCGCCGTCAAGTACTGCTGCAGCGACTGGCCGGCCAATTCCGCTCTCCGCACGAGCTCGTTGTGGATGTCGTCGGGTGCTTCTCGAACCGGCCACTAGTTGCCTTGGATTGCGGGGTTGGCGTCTTGGTCGTCGGGGTAACGGCGAGCGATGAGGACGGCCATGACAAGGCCGAGGGTGGCGGCGATGGAGAAGGCGAGGCTGGTCCCATCGAGGTATGCCCGGTGCGCTGCTTCGAGAAGTGGGGCTGCGGTTGCCGGGTCGAGCTGTGTTGCGGCTTGGACTGCGCCGCCGATGGAGTCTTCTGCGAGTTCAGCAAGCTGCGGCGGCAGGTCTCGGGTGGCGGTGTCCATTCCCGATTGATAGTTGATGGTGACGAGCGTGCCGAGGAGCGCGATGCCGATCGCTCCGCCGACTTCGCGCGTGGTGTCGTTGACCGCTGAGGCAACTCCGGCCTTGTCCTGCGGGAGGGAACTGACGATGGCGTTCGTCGTTGGTGGCATCAGCAACGCCATGCCAGCAGCCAGTGGGATGACGGCGGAGAGGACGACCGGGTAGCTGCTGTCGACGTCGAGGGCCGTCGCTGCGATCGCAAACCCGACGGCCTGGATCACGAACCCTGCGGTGACGACATTGCGGGTGCCGAACTTGGCGGTGAATGTGGGGCTCCTCGGTGCGAGAGCGATCATGACCGCTGAGAACGGGAGGAGCCGTACGGCGGTTCCGAGGGGGGAGTACCCGAGGACGAACTGCATGTAGAGGGTGAGAAGGAAGAACATGCCGAACATCGACAGGAACGCTGCGGCGATGGTGAGGCTGCCGAGACCGAATCGTGGGATCCGGAAGTAGGCAGGGTCGAGCAGTGGGTTCTCGAGGCGACGTTCCCACAAGATGTAGCCGATCACCGCTGCGATCGACATGACGAAGGAGACGATCGTGACCGGATCGAGCCAGCCGATCTCGGGTCCCTGGACGATGCCGAAAATCAGGCCGACGAGGGCAACGATTGACAGCACCGCGCCCACGTAGTCGAGGCGGTGACGTTGTTGTTCGGCGGAGTTGGGGACAACGGCGATGATCGCAGCGACGGCGATGACGGCAATCGGGAGCCCAATGAAGAAGATCGAGCCCCACCAGAACCATTCGAGCAAGAGCCCGGCGGCGACCGGGCCGATTGCTCCGCCGGCGCCGGCGAACCCGGCCCAGACGGCAATCGCTTTGGAACGGTCCTGCGGTGCAAAGACGACCGTGAGTGTCGAGAGGGTGGCTGGCATGATGAGCGCAGCACCGATCCCCATGGCCCCGCGAAACGCGATGAGCTGCGCTGGAGAGTCAGAGTAAGCGGCGAGGACCGACGCGCCGGCAAAAATGGCGAACCCGAGAAACAGGGCGTTCCGCCGGCCGTAGCGATCGCCGAGTGCTCCACAGAGCAGCAGCAGCCCGGCGAACACCAACGCATACGAGTCGACGATCCAGAGCTGTTCGGTGCTGCTCGGATCGAGCTCCTGCACGATCGTCGGAATGGCGACGTTGAGCGAACTCACGCTTGCGACGATCAGGACGAGCGACAGACACATGGTTATGAGGATCAAGTTCCGCTGCGGGTGTCCGGCGCCGTCAGGGCCGAGCAGCCGTTCGCCGTCCGTGGTCGGTTTGGCCGGGTTCGAAGTCATCTCGATTTCGTCCTGTCAGTCTGGGCTTTCAATGCGTCAGGGTGATTCCAACATGGCGACCCTAGTTGTCTGCAATCACTGGGCTCCTTTTGCGAAGGCGAGGCCGGTTTCGTTTCGTCGACGGCAGGGCACAACCGACCCGGGTTCACAGCCACGACGCCCGCCACCGACACTTCGAGGAGCACCCAGATGTCCACCGATAAAGCCGTTGACGAGCCAACGTCGACCGAGGTTGGCGATCCGAAAACCGAAGCGACCGGGCTGCCTGCCATCGTCACGACGATGCGGCGAAGCATCAACCAAATGGGCTCGGTGGCAACGGCTCGAACGCTACTGAAGGTCAATCAGCCGGACGGATTCGATTGCCCTGGATGTGCGTGGCCAGAGCCGCCACCCGACGAACGCAAACATGCCGAATTCTGTGAAAACGGGGCGAAGGCCATCGCAGACGAGGCAACCACCGATCGGGCCGATCGGGCGTTCTTCGACGCGCACGCCGTCGACGACCTTCGGACCAGGTCTGACTATTGGCTGGGCCGGGCGGGGCGGCTGACCGAGCCGATGATGAAGCCGGCGGCCGGGGAAGCGTTTGAGCCGATCGGCTGGAACGCCGCCTTCGAGTTGATTGCTTCAGAACTGCGAGCGCTCTCGAGCCCTGACGAAGCCGTCTTCTACACCTCGGGCCGGACGAGTAACGAGGCCGCCTACGTGTATCAACTACTGGCTCGTTGCTTCGGGACGAACAATCTCCCCGACTGTTCGAACATGTGTCACGAGCCGACCAGCGTTGCCCTCGACCGGTCGATTGGTATTGGCAAAGGAACAGTTCGACTCGAAGACTTCTATCGGGCCGATGTCATCGTTATTGCCGGACAGAATCCGGGATCCAATCACCCGCGCATGCTGAGCGCTCTCGAGCGAGCAAAGCGCAACGGAGCCAAGATCATCGCGATCAACCCCCTTCCCGAGGCTGGCCTTCTCCGGTTCAAGAACCCACAGACAGCGCGCGGCCTCGTCGGAAACGGAACCGAGATCGCAGACCTCCATCTCCCGATCCAACTCGGCGCTGACCAGGCGCTGTTCCAGCTGTGGAACCACTGGATCGTGAAGAATCATCGCGACGGCGACCGCTACGTCGACAGCGACTTCATCGCCAACCACACGTCTGGCTTCGACGCGCTGCAGAGGCACCTCTTGTCTATAGACGAACGCGCACTGCTCGATGCCACTGGTCTTCCGGTTGCCGACGTCACCGCTGCGTACGACATGATCACGTCGGCTGGTGAGCTGATCGTTTGCTGGGCGATGGGCATCACCCAACACCTGAACGCCGTTGCGACGATCGACGAGATCGTCAATCTCACGCTGCTGGGAGGGCAGATCGGCCGCCCCGGCGCTGGACTGTGTCCTGTCCGCGGACACAGCAACGTGCAGGGTGATCGCACGATGGGTGTATGGGAGCACGCCGAACCCGAATTCATCGATCGTCTGGACGCCGAGTTCGGATTGGAGCTGCCGAGAGTCGATGGATTCGACACCGTCGAGACGGTCGAAGCATTTCGCGATGAACAGGCCAGCGTCTTCTTCGGCCTCGGCGGCAATTTCATGCGAGCCACGCCGGACACCATGGTGACCGAAGCAGCGTTCGCCGACGCAAGACTCGTGGTGAACGTTTCGACAAAGCTCAATCGAACCCACCTTGTCACCAACGGGATCTCGATCATCCTCCCGTGCCTCGGTAGAACGGAGATCGATCATCACGACGGTGTGGAACAGTTCGTCACCGTCGAGGATTCGATGGGCCTGATTCATGCGTCCACCGGTGTTCGGCAACCACCAACGAATCTCGTGAAGAGCGAAGTGTCGATCGTGACCGAGCTCGCTCAGGCCCTGTTCGGCCGTGACCATCCTGTGGACTGGTCCGCCCTTGGAGCGGACTACGACAACATCCGAACCCACGTCGCACGCACGATCGATGGCTTCGACAACTTCAACGAGCGAGCGCGACGCGAGGGCGGATTCGAGCTCCCCAACGGACCTCGCGATGACCGCACATTCGCGACTGTGGACGGTTCAGCGCAGTTCACCTGCACCTTCCACGTGGCCACAGAACTGGATGATGACGAACTTCTCTTGCAGACCACTCGTTCTCATGACCAGTACAACACGACCATCTACGGCCACGACGATCGCTATCGCGGAATCAGTGGCGACAGGCACGTCATCATGATGAATGCAGCTGACATCGAGCGGCTTGGCCACCGAGCAGGCGATTGTGTTGACCTCGTCAGTTCGTTCGACGACATCGAGCGGCGGGTGGCGTCGTTTGAGATCGTCGAGTACCCCACCCCGGTTGGCACAGCGGCGGCCTACTACCCCGAGACCAACAACTTGATTCCTCTCGATCACCGCGAAGCGGCGTCGCACACGCCAGCGTCCAAGTCGGTGCCGATACGTATCGAACCTGCCCTTTCGGACAGAGGCACAGACGACCGCAACGCTGAAGAAGGCTCGACTGCGTGGCATGCCGGGGTCGCGTAGGGAAGCGGATCGAGTGCAGCTGTGTCTTCTGAGCGCAGACGTCCTCAGGCACTAGGCTCGCCGGGTGGGGGAAGCGGCGATTCAGCAAGAGGTCAGGCGGCATCTGGCTGCCGTGGTGTTCACCAGCGACTGGCCAACAGACCCGGCGGCTCTCGCTGCTTCCGGGGGACGCCTGGTTGGCTCTCGCGGCCGGGGAATCCTGGCGACGTTTGACAGTTGCCACAATGCGATGCTGGCTCTGGCCAGGGCCAGCGAGGACCTTTCTTTCTCGGCCGGACTCGCGTTCGGTGAGGTGGCGTTCGAGCAAGATGATGTCTTTGGCGAAGCCGTGGTCGCTGCCGCCCGTCTCAATGCTGTCTGCCCGGTCGGCTCGGTGTTCAGCACGGCCATGGCACGCGAGCATCTCAGCGACTTCTCCGCCGAGGACCTCGGGTCGATCGAGTTGAAGGGGATCGGTACCGCCGACCATCACCGGTTCGGCCTCGCTGACAGCCTCGAAGCAATGCGCTCCCGCTCGACCAGCGACCGATCTGACGTCGCAGTGCTCAGCTGCGACATCGTGGGAAGCACTGAGCTTCTCGAGTCCGCGGGGACCGAGGCGGCCATCGCGGTTCGGCGGGCGTTCGACGACGCAACCGCAGCCTCATGTCAGGCTGGCGAGGTTCTACACGTTCGCGGCGACGGTGTCGTTGCGCAGTTTTCGTCGGCAACCGAAGCCATTCGTGCTGCAATCGAGATGCATCGTTTCGTCGCTGACCACGGTCTCAGGGCCGGCAGCACGCCATTCGCACTTCGCTCCGCTGTGGCTGTTGGTCAGGACCCGGAGGCGGAAGCACTGGCGCTCGAGGCGGCCGGTCAACCAGGGCAGATCGCCCTCAGCGATGCCGCTCATGAGCTCGCCTTCGATCTAGCGGAGGAGGTGGTCGACGGGGCACTGTCGCCGGCGCCAGCCGAGGCAGCAGCCTTCCCGATCGATCTGGTGAGCAAAGATGCGCTCCCTCTCGTCGGCCGAGCGTCAGCCCTCTCAGCACTCGACAGCAGTTGGCATGAGTCGCTCCTCGGCCAGTCCAGCGCATCCTTTGTGACTGGCGAAGCCGGGATCGGCAAGACCCGTCTCATCTCGACGTTCGCTCGGGCCTGCCACGCTTCTGGTGCGCTGGTCCTCTTCGGATCATCAGACATGGAGATGACCGCTCCCTATCGCCCATTCGCCGAGGCGTTGCGGGAGGTCGCCCTTCCGGAGTCGGCACGACCGTTCAACGATCTGCTCCGGCCCCTCTTCCCGCAGGAGCACCCGAGTGCCGCCGACACCCTTGACGCTGTTGCCGGTGATCGAACTCAGCTGTTCGATGCGGTGAACGATGCGCTCGCATTGCTCAGCCGGGCTCGACCGGTGTTGCTGGTCCTGGACGATCTGCACTGGTCGAACAGCGCGACTGCGCTGCTCCTTCGACACCTTCTGCATCATCCGCCAGCGGGTCGCGTGATGATCCTTGGCACGTTCCGTGACGCCGAGGTGGACCGAACTCATCCATTGTTCGACGTCCTGAACGACCAAGCCGTGATTGGTCGTATCGCCCGAGTCCCGCTCCACAACCTGAGCGTGGACGACGTCGCCGATCTGGTCGCGGCCCACTTCGACACCGAAGTCGGAGACAGCGAGTATCGCCTTGCCGATCGTATTCACCGCGAGAGCAGCGGTCTGCCGTTCTTCACTGGAGAGGTGCTTCGTCACCTCGGCAGCGACGGTGATGGAGACAGCGGTCGAGCCGACGTTGCCAACAGCACGGAAACGCTGGCGCTTCCCGCCTCGCTGATCGATGCCGTGCAGCAACGGCTCGGTCGCTTGGACGACGCAACGTGTCGCATGCTCGAAACCGCCGCCACCGCTGGCCTCGCCTTCGATCTCGGTGTCGTCGCCGCAACTCTGGATACGACCATGGAGGTCATCGTCGGGCAGCTCGAAGCGGCGGAGCGGCTGGCGCTGGTTCACGAGAGCGGTCGAGCTGGTCACTACCAGTTCGATCATGCGCTCGTGCGTTCTGCTCTGTTCACTGGGCTCAGCTCGACGAGGGTGGCGATGATCCACGAGCAGATCGCCCATGCCCTCGACGGACTGCCCGGTGATCACAACGATGCCCTCGCCCACCACTGGCGCCAGGCGAGCGGGCCGGTCGCTCGGCAACGGGCGGTTGGACACCTCGTGCTCTCCGCCGAACGCGATGCGGCGGCACTGGCGTGGGAGGCAGCCAAAGCTCGCTACGAGGAGGCACTCGACCTCGCTGGCGACGACGGAGTGGTCGATCAGGAGGCGATCGTGGCCATGCATCTGGCTCGGGCTCGGGCGATGCGGGCCTCGGGCGACCCCGATTACCTCGTGGCGATGCAAGAGACCGGGCGCCTGGCGAGGTCAGCAGGTTTGGCGGAGGTGATCGCCCAAGTGGCAATCAACAGCACCAAGCCGGGAACGTGGTTTGCGAACGCGAACGAGCCAGATGAACACTTCATCGGCCTCTGTGAGGACGCACTCGCGTGGCCGGGTCTCGACCCGACGCTGCGATGCCGCGTGCTCTCGACGCTCGCCACGAACCTTGCGTTCGATGGGGACCGCCCTCGTCGTCGAGCCATGGTCGAGGAGGCTGTCGGCCTCGCTCGGACGGTGGGCGATCCCGATCTCGTCGCTTCGGCCTTGATCGCCCGTCACCTCGCTTTCTGGGATCCATCGACCTTGGACGACAGGATCGAGGTGATCGATGAGCTCGACCGCCTCGCCCGACGGCGAGACAACCCAGACCATCTCTTCTTGGCGGGGTTCTTCCGAGCCTCGATGTTGGTCGAGCGTGGGCGAATCTCCGAGGCTCGGCTCGTACTGGACAGCCTCGATGAACCGATCGCCCGAACGCGGAACTTCTGGTTCCGCTTCCTGGTCGACCGGATGGAGACAGCTCTCGCCGTCGTGACATGCCAGCCAGGGGCGAAGGTTCGCGTCGACAAGCTTTTCGAGGAGTCGTTCGAGACACAAGCCGACGCAGCCGGCACGTGGGGTGCGCAGCTCGGGGGGTTGGCTATTCAGACCGGAACGTTCGGATCCATGGTTGACCAGTTGGCTGCGGCATCAGAGCGGAGTCGGGGCCAGGGCGTGTGGAGTTGCGGGTTGGCCATTGCTCGACTCGATCAGGGCGACGTTGATGGCGCCCGAGCCACGTTGGATGGGCTCAAGGACGCTCCACTCGACTTCATGTGGTTGGTCTCTCAACAGATGATCGCCGAGGCGGCCTATCGCCTCGAGGATCGCGAGCGTTGCGAGACCGTTCTCGAGCGACTACTTCCCTTCGCTGGACGTGTTGGCGTGATCGCGTCGGGAACCCTGGTCTTTGGCTTGGTCTCCACGTCGATCGGTGAAGCCGCCATGGGTGCAGGCGACGTCGATCTCGCTATCACGTCGCTCCGATCAGCCGCTGAGCAAGCCGACCGCCTGGAGCTGCCTTTCTGCCAGGTTCGTAGCCGCCGCCGTCTGCTCGAAGCGATGCCACGCGAGCAGTGGGGGAGCGAGGAGTGGGGCAGCGTGGTGATGGCTGCGCTCGAGCTTGCGACTACTCACGAGTTCTCCTCCGAGGTAGCGGCACTCGTCGCGATCCAGGAGCTTTGAACGCCTCCAGTCGTGGACGACCGCGACCTCGATCGGATGCAGCGGGCCATCGCGGCGACCTACTCGGTGACGAATGGGTCTATGAGAATCCGTTCCCCACTGCGCGCTCGACAGACGACGAGATTGCCATCGCGACGGTCTTGCAACGAATGTCGGATCACGTCTCGACTGGATCTCCCGTCTACTCGCTTGAGCAGGCCACACACGACACGAGGATTTCGCTTGCAATCACCCGTGCCGCACATGGTTGAAGACGGCTGGTCGCAGGCGTTAGCGCATACGAGTCAACCTCACCCTGCCGTCGGAGCGAGGTTCCTCGGCGCAAACGACATCGACTCGGCCAGCGTGGTCGAACCGATCTTGGTCACGGTCCCTCGGCCGAGCTTGAAGTTGTAGCGAAGGCTGATCGGCTGGAGCGAGGAGTCTGCCGATGTCACGGAATTCGCTGGTGAACCGGGGTAGAGGAAGTACGTGAAGGTCACCCCGGGTGTGACGGTGTCGGTGACATACGCGACCGCTGTGAAGCCGCCGGTGTGCTTTTCGCCCTGCTGGTCGAGAACGTTCTTCGACTCGATCGAGAGCAGGTCGCCCGACACGAGTCCGCGTTCGGCTGCGTCGTCGGGATGGATTTCGAGGAAGTTCGACGGCCACCGCTCCGTGGACACGGTTCGCCTGATGTTGTCGAACATGTTGTTCCACAGGGCGTTGACCCGGCCGTTGAGTACCCACACCTCGCCACTGGCCGTGTCGGGGCCGAGTATGCCGTTGCGCTCGGCGACCGCATCCCAATCGGGAAGCACGAAGTTGGCTTTTCCGCTGTTGGACTTGAACTTGCCGTCGGCATGGAGCCGCGTGGTGCCAACGAGTTCACCGTCGGAGGACAGTGACAAGGGTGTCTGAAGGCCCTGGGTGCCGAACTCCCGCAGAAGATCGTGGCCTCGCTTGCCGTCGGCTCTGGCCTTCTCGACCAGAGCAACGAAATCACGCCGTCCGCCAGCCGATTTCTCAGCCGCCTCCTCGAAGATCTCATTCGAGTCCTTCCAGTCGAATCCCTCGAAGCCCATCTTCTTGGCGACCTCGGCGAAGATCTGCCAATCGGGCCGAGTTTCCCCTGGCGCATCCATGAACTTCTCGTAGATCCGTAGTCGCCGTTCAGCGTTGTTACGGCTGAAGTCCTCCTCGCCCCACGTCGCTGCCGGAAGAATGATGTCGGCCAGATCGGTCGACTCATTCGGATAGATCTCCTGGTGCACGAGGACGGTGCCGCCTGCGTCGATCCGGGCCTTGAGCTGGGCGAGGGCAGTCGCTGGATCGGTCGAGCTGACCCGTGGCCCTCGGCTGGCCAGCTCGGTGGCAACTCGGCGCAGAGCCGAGGTTCCGGCCATC
>RCMY010003417.1_pt1 | contig 18059 bp, 8 predicted proteins | sample 2041341 | NCBI WGS metagenome assembly RCMY01 (sample SAMN09708234, study PRJNA481090) | Marine sediment metagenome, whole genome shotgun sequencing project. | reverse complement strand
CTTGATTTTCAATTTTTGCTGTGACAGATCCAGCACGTATTCCGGTTCCGTACCGTTTCCGGACGTGCGGATGTAGGCTTCCGCCGTCATATAAAAGGGAGCGCCATTCCTCTCCAGAGTAAATTCTTCCGTCCCATGGGCATACCCCACTTCCAGACGTGGCGCTGTGTATCGCCGGAAAACGAACGGCAATTCCCGTTTCGTCTGCGGTACGGCAAATTTAACGAATCCGGGCCGCAAACCGACTACCGCCCTGGACACATTAAGGCTTTCCCCCTTGATTTTCCCCATGAATAAGGGCACGGCGGAAATTTCCCCGGAGATGCCTTCCATCGCCACAAAGGACAGGCAGGAATCTTCCGGAAAGGATACCCTGATGCGTGAAGCCTTCATGGTAAGGCCATCCACCGCCATTCCGGAAATTTTCACATCTCCGCCCCAGGCGGCGGAAAGATCAGCTTGCAGACGGCCGGCAAATTCCTCCGTATTGAAAGAAGTAAGGCGGTACATATACGTCCCCGCCAGCGCACCGGCAACCAGCAGAACCAGAATGCAAAGGCCTATTAAAAAACGCTTGTTTTTCAACATGGCCTGTTTGGCGTCCCGCTGGTCGTCACTGTAAGTCCGCCGGCGCTTTTCCACCCGGATCACCTTGCTGCCGTCCGGGCGCACTACTACTTCCCTTCTCCGTTCTACTCCGTGGGAATCCGACGCATGCAGCTGACGCATGATATTATCAGCCCCCTGGGAAGGAGAAGACTCAAAATCGGAACCGCCGTTTTTCAATGGTCTTGATCCGGTTAAAGGTTACTGGGCATTGCTGAGGGCGGGGAGAGAAGCGTCCCCTGCCGGGACCTCCTCGTCCGGAATGGAAGTATCCGGCGTATAAAGCTTTTTGCCGCCCGGATCCACCACTTCCGCCTTTACCATGATGATGATGGCCTTGCGCTGTTCCTTGGACCCCTTGGAACGGAAAAGGCGCCCCACCCAGGGAATATCCCCCAGAACGGGAATTTTATCCTCATACGTAATGGAAGTGGATTTTTTCAAGGCGCCGATGACGAGCGTATTGCCGGTGGCTATGCGCACCGGAGCGGTCAGGCGCCGCGTGGAAAACACGGGCTGAAGGATGAAGTTGTCTGAAGTTTTCACCATGACGACATCTTCCTTTGCGTCCTTTTCCTGGGAGACCATGGGAACGAAAAGCGACGTACCGTAATTGATGAAACCGTCAAAATCCACGATTTCCGGCACTACGGTCATTTCCACGATGGATTTGTCATCGCTGATGCCGGTCACTTCCACATTGAAGATCGTGCCGAGCTGCCTGGTTTCAAAGGCAGTGGGATGGGCGGGAGTCATGGGCATGACCGGAATACCGCCGCCGTTATTGTCATTGTCGCCCCAGTCATTATTATTGCCCGTGCTGTTGGGAACTTCAGGCGGATCATATTCCGTAGGGTAAATCAGTTCCCTGCCGCTGAAAAAGGTGGCTTTTTCACCGGGGCGCACAATCACGGAAGGATGCTGCATAATGTCTGTGCCTTTTTTCTGGCTCAGGCCGCGCATAATCATCGTGATATCCGCGTGACTCCACATGCCGCGCAGAGTGACGATGCTGGGAGCACCGCCGGGAACATAGGTCGCATCAGAACTTCTGGCGGAAGTGCCGCGTTCTATCATGCTGTCAATGCTATCTTCCGTAAAAACCTGGTTGCCGGAACGCAGCCCGCCCACCACTCCTGCGGGAGCGACGGCCCCGGCCACATTGGCGGCACTGTCCAGCACGGAATTGTTATAGTCATTTTTATCGGTTCCCGCGCCGCCCATGAACCACTTGGTAGGGTCCAGGTTCAGATTGACGATCCAGTTAAAGCCCAATTCCTCCAAGTCCGTCTGATTGACTTCCAGAAAGGTCGCGCTGACCACCACCTGGAGGGGCTGTTCCGCAGTCCTGGCCGCTACCAGCTCCTCCAGCATGCTCAAATCTCTGGGCGTGCCATGGAAAAGAAGAGTGGAGTTGCCCGAGTTGTATTTAATGAAACTGCCTTCCGGGAATTTCACCCCCATGGAAGCCAGCGCCTTTTGCGGATCCACCCGTTTCAGGGTCATGCCGGAAGAACCGGAATCACCGGAACTGAAGGGGTCTGAATTTTCGGCGCTGGAGTCCTCCGACAATCCGGAAAAGAAGCCCGGCGGAAGGGTAATGGACTTGGTGACCATGTAGGAAGTTCCGTCTGAACTGGATACCAGTTCCGCACCAAAGGCATTTGTCCGCAGAATAAGGCCGGATGCGCGCGCCACGTATTCCAGGGCCTCACGAAGAGGTACATTCTGAAGATTAAGCGTAATTCTCTTGGCGGCGGCGTCCCTGGCGGAAACGCTGTCTGCAGGACCGGGATCCACGGAAATATTCACGCCGCGTTCCGCCGCAGTCATGGCCGTGGCATCATGCGTCCTGGCCTGGCTGCGCAGATAGTCCACGGCTTCCTGCACCGTCGCTCCATCCAGCTGCACACGGGGCAGGCGGATCATGCCCAGTTTCTGGTCCACATTCACCACCGGGTTATCCAGCGGCCGGGAAAATGAAGCGGGTTCCTCCGGTGTTTCCGTCAAAGGAACGGGCATCTCCCACTGTCTGGAAACATCCGCCAGGGCACTGCTGCGGGTTTCATCCCTGGCAGCGCTAAAATAGGCGGTTCTGGCGCGGTTAACCAGTTCCATGCCGCGCCGCGCCGCCGTATTGTAAGGGTCCGTCTTAAGGACGGACGTAAATTCCTTCAGGGCCGCATCATACTGGCCCAGTTCATAATAGCCGAAAGCCAGGTGAAGCAGACGGTTGACTTCCTCTACATTTTTTACGTGTTCCGGAGACAATGCCGGATTCGTACGCACCGGGTCGCGGGCTATTTCCAACGTGCGCCTGGCCAAGGCATGGTCCGGAGTGGATTTCAGGGCATCTTCCAGCAACTTGACGGCCTCATCGTAACGCCCCGCCTTGATATATTCCTGAGCCACAGCCACACTGGCATCCGCGATGCTGGTTTCCAGGAAACGGCGGCGCTTCTCCATGTTGGGGGATTTGGGCAGCGCAGTCAGGCTTCTGCGGTAATTGTCCAGAGCTTCCTGGTACTTGCCCTCGGAATATTGCTGACGCGCCTGCCCTAACAGCAGCATGGAAGCCTGAGCCTGCTCTTCCATCCGGGCTGCTGCCCGGCGTGCGGCCCCTGCCCCCTCCTGGGCCAGCCCCTGGCCGGCTCCAATACCGGCAACGGCAAGCGCCATGGCAATTTGCTGAATGGCAGACATGGAGTGAGGGAAACGTCTAGTCATAGGAATTTCCGGGACTATACCGAATTAAAAACCGCCCGTCATCATAAAAACGCCCAGCAGAGTAAAAAATATCGGCAAAGGCTGCAGCTTCCCTCCGGAGGGAACGTTTCTTTAAACGGCAGACAGTTCCAGCACGCCCACATGTCCCGGTTTCAGGGGATGGGACAGACCGCAGTCCATCAATTCCCGCCGCTCAAAAATCCTGTCCTCACCCTCGGCGTCCATCAGGTTTCTGACGCGTACCCGATCCGTCTGGATGCCGCACCAGCCGAAAGCGTGCTGGGGAATGGAAATGCGCAGGTTGTAGAAATTGATATTTGGAGAAAGGTTCCCCACCACAAGCACGGTGGCCCTGGCGCGGGCATCATGCCGGAGCATGGCATATACCCAGTGGCCGGAAGTGTCTTCCGCCGGTTCCCTGCCGAAAGTGGTGTTTTTCATATTAGCCCAGTTCAGGCCGTAAAAATCTCCCCGGTCCAGCGCCGGATGCTGCATCAGAGGAAGAAGCTTCCGATGAAAATTTCTCAGTTCTGCGGACTCTTCCGGCAGCAGGGAAGAGTCAAACCGGCCATTCGCCACCCAGGGCTGGAGCCGGGGGAGGCAGGTATAGTCAAAAATACTGGTACGTCCGTCATGTCCGCCGAAACCGCCGGGCCCCTCCGCCCCTTCCTGCCCGTTGTACACCAGCACGGGACCGCTCCCGGAGGCATACACCAGCGTCATGACCGCCGGCAGAACAACGCGTCCCACGCCGCCCCAGGAAAGAGGGGAGCACACGCGCGTTTCATCATGGTTTTCCACGTAGCGGACGCCGTGGGTCATGTATATGGGATTGCTTCGGAAAAGCCGGTCGAAGTCATTGGCCCAGTTATTTTCCGTGTACATATGGAGCGCCAGATGATAGCAGTCGGAATCGTAAACGGCATTAAATCCGGCATCCAGAAGGGCGGCGCACGGATCGCCGGGTGTGGTTTTCATGTGGTCGTTGTATGCCTCCGCCATGAAAAACACGTCCGGCAGACGCACCCGGGAACGGGAAATGGCCCATTTCCAGAAAGCCATGGGGATCATTTGGGCCATGTCGCACCTGAAACCGCCGATGCCCAGGCTTTGCCAGAAGGAAAGGATATCGTCCATGATGCGCCATGTCTTGGGCACATGCTGCTTGGGGCTGGTCCACCCCGGCAGCAGGCGGAGGGCAGGAAGACCGGCCATAAAGTTATAGCCGTAGTTGAGCTTGACCGTTTCATACCAGTCGTACTTGCCGGGATTCCATGTAACGGCATTGTTGCCCGTCACACGTCCGAACGTCATTTCCCCTTCAAACAGGCCGTCCGGCAGACGCAGGGGTGGACCGTCCCCAGGGCTGTTGGAGGTCAGGTAAAAGTACCCCTGCTCCGGAGAAAAAAACGTATGGGGATCATCTCCTTCTCCAAAATCGTCATGCCCGTCCCAGTCCGCCAGGTAGGCTCGGGAAACATGGTTGGGAATAAAATCCATCATCGGCAGCAGCCCCACCGTCCGGCAACGCTTTACCAGAGCCTTGAACTCATCCATTCTCTTCTCCGGGGAGGAGGCCAGGTCCGGATCCACGTCAAAATAATCCACCACGGCATAGGGACTTCCTGCCAGGCCTTTTACGATGGATTTCGGCTGGGCGGCTAGCCCGGGATGGGACGTCTGCGTAGCGTGCCTCAGCACCCCGGTCAGCCAGATGTGTGTGAAACCCATCCGTGCTATTTCACGTAAGGCTTTATCCGTCACTCCATTAAAAGTTCCGCACCCGTTCGTTTCCCGGCTCCCCCAGTCAACTCCATGGGTCTCCATATTGGAAAAATGACGAACAAATAGTTGATAAATGACAGGACGCATGAGTTGAAATAATCAAATTTTGACGCTTATAATGCTAACTTTTTCAGGTATTCTGCAAGCGCATTCTGTTCCACCGGGGCAATTTGTCCCAGCTGCAGCAGGGCTTCCTCCCTGGTCCGGAGCGTTCCCTCCAACTGAAGCTCCTGCAGACGGGACAGCCATTTCCCGAAATCAGGCCCCGGGGACAGCCCCAGATTCACCAGATCACGCCCGGTCACCAGAGGAGGAGGCACCAGAGGGGCATTCCGGTAGGAATCCATGAAGTCCCTGACAAATTGCCAGTTGTCCATCAGTCCGTTGGAGGAAAGGCAATCCAGGCGGTGGAGTTCCAGTTCATCCCGGAAATGAGGAGCGTTCATGAACATTCGCAGCGTAGATTTCCTCATCTGCCTCACGTTGATGAAGCGCATATGGCGCTCCACCATGGAACACACCGCATCCACCACGGCATTGGAATATTTCAGCCTTCTTAAAATGACCCTGGCCATGGAAGAGCCTTCCTTGTCATGACCGGAAAAACGGATGCGCCCCGTTTCATCCACCTGACGGCAGGGAGGTTTCCCGATGTCATGCAGCAGAACCCCCAGGGCCAGCTCCAAAGACACGGGGGAGCCGTCCCTTCCCAGCGCATCCAGCATCATCAGCGTATGGGTGTATACGTCTCCTTCCGGATGCCATTGGGGAGGTTGCGTACAGCCTATCATATCGTATATTTCCGGAATGACATGCTTCATCAACCCCGTTTCCACCAGCATTTCCACACCCCGTTTCCTTCCGGGAGACAATAAAATCCTGTCCAGTTCCTCCCGGATGCGTTCCGGGGAAATCCGGGCCAGCAGCGGAGCGTTCCTGAAAATGGAGGAGCAAGTCTCCTTCTCCACCTGGACTTCCCTGGTAACGGCAAAACGTACGGCGCGCATCAGCCGCAGGGAATCTTCTTCAAAACGACGGTCCGGCTCCCCGATGCACCTCAGCACGCGGGCCCGGATGTCTCCCACGCCGCCCACATAATCCACCACATAACCCGGAGGAACGGAAAACGGATCTTCCAAGAGGCCGTTCATGGTAAAATCACGCCGCCGGGCATCTTCTTCCGCATCCGTGAAACAGACGGCCTCCGGCCTCCGGCCATCCCTGTAGCTTCCGTCTCTGCGGAAGGTCGCCACCTCAAAGGAAAAACCTTCGCGGCGTACCAGCATCACGCCGAAGGCGGCGCCCACTTCCCAGGCATCCGGAAACAGGCGCAACACTTCATCCGGGCGGGCGGAAGTAGCAATATCGATATCCTTCACGGAATATCCCAGCAATCTGTCCCGAACACAGCCGCCCACAAAATATACGGTGTGTCCTGCTCCGGAAAGAACCCGGGCCACGTCCTCCGCGGCCTTTCTCAACAGAATCCCCTCCATGAAACGGATCATTCAGGCATGGGCCTCAAAGGAGGAGCGGAAAGAGAATGGTCCTCCGCACCGGAGGGGGCGGAAGGGAACGCGGGCCGCGGCCTATCAGGCCGGGAAACAGAGGGAACGCGCGTATCCGGGGAATTAATCCTGGCCGGCGGAGAAACAGGCTTGGAGGAAGCAGGGGAGGAGGGAGACTTTTTCCCATCCGGCTTTTCTTTCTTTTTTCCCTCAAGTTTGCCCATGACCGCGTACAGGTTGGCGTCAAACAGCATATCCGGCGTGCCGCGCATCAGGATTTTCCCCGCAGGGTCCAGCAGATACACCCGCGGGGTGAGCCTCACCCGGTAATCCTTAAACGCCGCCGCTTTTTCATCCACCAGGGAGGGCATATCCATTTTCAAGTTCAATAGGGCCTTTTCTATGTTCTCTCTCTTTCCGGGAGCCACCGGCATCACCGTCAAACCGGGAAATTCTTTCCGGAGAGACGCGGCTTTTTGCAAAAACTGAACGGAACGCATATCCTGCGGATCCCAAAAAACCACCAGCACGGGCTTATTCCCGGAGGGGAGCGTCACTTTTCCGGCCGCCGCGGTAGAGGGAAGGCTGATTTCAGGCCCGGTCTGCCCGATATTGAGATTGCGTATTTCATACAGTTCCTCCTTCACAATATTTTGAACCGGAATAGGGCCGAAACTGGAATCATAGCATTTGATAATGGCGTCTTTCAGCAATTTTCCGCGGGCCGCCACCAGCCTGACGTCATCCTGAAGCATCCCTGTCGTTTCCTTCATCACCATGGCCAGGCCCAGGGAAGCCAGGCCCTGGTCCTCAGGGAACTGGTTGTAATCCTTGATCTGTTCCAGAATAACGCGGCAGCGCAGGTCACGGGAATTGCTCAGGGCATACGCCGCCTTTCCCGCCCCCTGTTCCCGGAACAGCGTATTTTCCAGGGAATCCAGGCAGAACACGACAATTTTCCTGGCCATGTCTCCATTGGGGAACGCCTGCGCTACAGCCTGGGGATGATCCAGAAACCAGACGACAGCCGGAAGAAGGCAGGATTTTTGAGTCTCGGGTTTCTGAAGGTCGCGCCCTACCAGCCTCCATAATTCCCGAGCCACCGGAACGGCATCTGGACGGTTTTTCATCAATTCCGCCCTTTTTTCCCCGCTTTCAGCCGTTTTCAATGCGGATTCCCAGTCGGACTGCCTCATCCGCCAATCCTCCAGCACATTGTTCATGCCCGTCTCGTCCGCCGGAGCCCATCCAAGCAGGCTGCATGCACCGGCTATCACGCAAAACGCTCTCTTCATACCCTGCCACTATGCCCTGACGCGTCCCACACGTCAATCAAACCCCGTGGCAAAACGCAGCCTATTTTTTCTTTTCCCCTCCCTTCCAGCTGTTTACAGCGCGGAATACATCTTCCGGAAATGAACAAACCCCGGCGAATCCCTTCGCCGGGGCTGCTGTTCAACTAACTACCTATGAAGACGGTTGAGTCCTTAAGTGGATGAAGCGCTCTCTCTTTCACTGCATCCGGATCATAACCGTTATGGGTGAGACAAACGCACGGCAAATATGTTCAAACATTATTTCTTTTGTATGACACAAGGCCCGGGAAGACAAAAAAGCGGCTACGGAATTTCTCCCGTAGCCGCTCCAACTAACTACCTATGAAATCAGGGTTATTCCTGGTGACAAGGGAAGCTCTCGTTCCTCCCTTATCGAACATCCCTGTTCATTCAGGATACCTTCACGAATTAAACGCTCAAGAATTTTTTTCCTTACGTGAAAAAAACAGAGAACCGCCGCTTCAGGCTGCTACAAAGTTTCGTTCGTCATTGGTCAGGGCCCGCACCTGCACGGCCATAAACCTCATTTCATTAAGCATGTTCAGATAAAGCAGGGAGGAACGGGTGCGCGTCTGGTTGCGCTGGGCCCGCTTGATCTGGCGCTTGGTGGCCTTTGCCACCAGTTGAAGAAGCTGTTCCTGGGCCACCATCGTATAGTCGAACTGAATGTACGTCCCCGTCTGGAGCATTTTGCAATATTCATCCAGCAGCTTGATGAGGGCGGTATGCACCTCCTTCAAATCGTCCACCTGGTCAATCGTAAACGGCGTGTGGTTATTATCCACATACGTGAAGATGGACTCGGAAAACTGCGACAGGCTCTGCGTAGCTTCATTCAAATGCTCCAGGGCCTGCACAAAGTGGTAGCCCATATCCAGGGAACGGGACTGCATCTTGTACAGAATAGGGAGAATATCGTACTTGTGATGTTCGCTGCTGGTCATGGCCAGCCGTTCTGCAGCATCCGCCAGTTCTTTCAGGGCCTTCCTGTCCCCCTGGAAAAAGTTTTCCACGGTGTCATTGTAAATTTCCCGCAGCTTGAGCGTGCTGTCCACAATCTGGTGGCTGCATACATCCAGGATATTTTCTTCCGTAATCTGGTCAAAACGCTCTACGGAAAGCTTGCTTTCCCGCTTGCGGTGCATGATGGTGGACTTTACCAGAATGACAACCACCAGGGCCAGCAGACCGAAGATGGCGTACACCTGTCCGTAATGCAGGATGGTAGCCATGACGGCGGCCAGCGTAAAGGCAGCCAGCCCGGTCATGAACCAGCCGGAAATCACCGTCAGCACGCCGGTTACACGGTAAACCGCGCTCTCCCTTCCCCATGCCTTGTCCGCCAGGGAGGAGCCCATCGCCACCATGAACGTCACGTACGTGGTGGAAAGAGGGAGCTGCCTGCCAGTAGCCCATGCAATCAACAGGGAAGCAACCGTCAGGTTCACCGTGGCGCGAATCAGGTCAAATGCCACCCGGTCCTTGGGATTCAAGGGCTGGGGGGCGGGATCCCACTGGTGGTTCATGCGCACCAGCATGCGGGCGGGAATAAGCCTTTTCACCCCGCGTCCCAGGGCGATGGCGCTGCGAACGATGGCGCGGGCGGGGGGGACGGAGCCGAAACGCTCAATACCGCCTTCACCCTGCCTGGAAAGTTCCACGCCGGTGGCGATCACCGTTTTTGCCTTTTTGGAGAACCACAAGGCAAAAATCATCATGCAGCCCGCGGCGAACAAAATATAATGGTTTACCGGCATGCCCTGCCCCGGCATCAGACACTCCATGGAGGTGATGGATGAGGGAGAGCCACCGGCCGCCGCCACGCCGCTGGCGTACTGGAAGGAATCCAGACCACCCATGAAAACGCCGATGAAATTCACCAGGTCGTTGCCCGCAAAGGCCAGAGCCAGGGAAAAAGTGCCCGCCAGAACGGTCAGGCGCAGAATATTCGTCATGAACAAATGCTGAAGCAGGAACATGAGCACGGAAAAACCGCCGAAGGCCGTGAGCAGGGCCATGCCCAGATTCTGGTCAATGTATTGGATGAACGAGGGCTCCATCAGGGTAGACTCCTTCAAGCCCTTGAAAACGGCAAAATAGGCTATCGCCGTCATGGCAATGCCGCACCAGAAGCAGCCGAACCATTTGAACCGGGACTGGTATTTAAACGTGAACGCCAGACGGGAAATCCACATGACGATGGTGCCCACCGTAAAGGCGATGGCTACGGAAAGAAGAATGCTGGTGACAATCTCAAAAGCCTTGTCCGTATTAATGAAATCCCACACGGACTGAACCAGGCGGAGCTTGGAAATCTTGAACAGGGCCGTCGCTACGGCAGACCCCAAAATACCGAATACCAGGGAAACGGTGGTGGACGTAGGCAATCCGAAAGTATTGAAGGTATCCAGCAGAATCACTTCGCTGATCATTACCCCCAGGAAAAGCAGCATCACTTCATGATAACTGAACATGTCCGGGTGAAAAATACCGTTGCGGGCTACTTCCATCATGCCTCCGGAGAAACAGGCCCCCACCAGCACGCCGATGGAAGCTACGGTCAGGATCACCCGCACGGGTGCAGCCTTGGAACCGATGGCGGAATTGAGGAAGTTGACAGCGTCATTCGCTACGCCGTTGATCAAGTCAAATGCCGCCAGAAGCAGCAGGGCTGTGATGATAATCCAGTAAATTGAGTCCATAACTGTCTCTTGTGAATGGTGGGCGGAGGGCATCCGCGAGCTGCACCACCGCCTCTTTACACGGAAACGGTCGATTTTGCTACTGTTTTGTTACAGAAAAATCCTTTCTCCTTATCACCGGGAACGGGGAAGGAAATCCAGTTCCCCGGGGTCGGGCCAACGGTGCCGGGGATAACGCCCCGCCAGGTCCTTTTTCATTTGCCCGTATCCGTTCCGCCAAAAACTTTCCAGAGATCCCGTTACCTGCCACGGCCTCTGGCTGGGGGCCAGCACCTCCACAATCACGGGTACGGCCCCGTTGGCAATGCGTGGGGAAACCGCCACGCCGAACAGGCGCTGCACCGTCAGACTGATCACCGGGGAGGAATCCTCCCCGTACCTGACCTTGGCGTGCTGGCCGTTGGGCAACGTGAGGCTTACCGGGGCATAATCGTCCAGCGCCTTCGCCTGCCAGCCGGAAAGCCAATCCCTCAGCACGGGAATAATTTCCCTTTCCTTGATGTCCTTATAACCCACGGCCCCTTCACAGACCAAAGAAATGGCGACCAGCTTGTCCTCCTCCGAAAACCGGGGCAGCTCCAGTTCCGGCATCCAAACGCTCAAACCATTAAGACGGCGTATCCACTGTTCCACGGCATCATTCCATTTCACCAGCTTCAGGGTTCCGTCCACTACTTTTTCAGCCAAAACCGGGGCGGCCAGCTCCGTAGGGGCATCCCCGCGGTCACGATCCTCCAGCACCAGATCTCCATACATCAGCTTCCGGTGCAGACGCACGCGCCGCAAAGCGGCATCGAAGACGGCTTCCTCCCCGCAGGAAAAACGCTCCGGCCAAATGGAACGCAAATCTTCCGGCGCAATAAGCGTACAGCGTCCCACACGGGTTTCCACCGCCTTTCCGGACAATTCCGCCACCTCTGCGGCTACGAAATGCTCTCCTTGAAACACCACGCTTCCTTCCGCCAGCCTGCCGCCCACCCCGCCGGCCATGCGGCATGTATTGGCTGCCACGCCATTTCGCACACCCACATGGTCCGCAAAACTCTCAATCATTGCACGGACTACGGCAGGGCGCGCCGCCGTAAAATCCGGTCCCGGCGTTTCCCGGGCTTTTCCCCGGCTGCCGACGGACAGAAGCTGCCGGTATGCCATCCATGCCTCCCGCGCCCCGCGGGAAGAGATGCCCCAGCGGGTACACGCCGCCGCCCCAAAACCGGCATCCACAGCCTTCTCCACCGCGCGCCACTCCGCCTGGAAATCCGTGTAATCCGCAGAATCGCGCAAATGATCGTTCAGCCCCCCCTTTACCGCAACACCTTCTCCCTGCATCAGGGCTGCAACGGCGGCCAGCTCCACGGCACACTGTTCATCCTGGCCGGCCACCATCAGACGGGCCAGCCGGGGCGGCAGGGGAAAAGCGGTCATCCTTTTTCCCGTATCCGTCAGGCTTCCATCCTCTTCCGTCGCACCCAGGGCAGCCAACAAATTCACGGCCCGCTGCATCACCAGGGGGGCAGGAACATCCAGCCAACGGAAATTTTCCGGTACGGTGACGCCCCAGGCAGCCAAATTCAAAACGGCTCCGGCCAGATCCACCCGGAAACATTCGGGCGGGTCAAAATCCTCCTTCCGGGCCTGTTCCGCCTCACTCCACAGCCGGAAACAGCGCCCCGGAGCCACGCGCCCGGCACGGCCCGCGCGCTGAGCGGCGGACGCCTTGGAAATCTTCACCAGATGCAGCGTATCCATCCCCCGGTACGGATCCCATCCGGACCGGCGGACCAGCCCGGAATCAACCACCGTACGCACTCCCTCAATCGTCAGGGAAGTTTCCGCCACATTAGTGGAAACAATGACACGGGGGATATCCCCCCGCTCCACGGCGCAATTCTGCTGCTCCGGCGCCAGAGACCCGTAAAGGGGAAAAACGTCCCGGCCGCTCATCCACGGCTTTCCTGCCAGCAACTCCACCGTTTTCCGTATCTCATACACGCCCGGCATAAATACCAGCACATCCCCGCAGTCATCCTCCCTCACCGCCTCCCGCACAACATCCGCCGCCTGCTCCCATATGGGGGGAGGAGCCACCCTGCCGCGTCCGTCACTGACCAGGCGGGGAGCCCGGTAAACGACTTCCACGGGATACTGCCTGCCTTGCGCTTCCAGAACCCGGCAGGAACCTCCCATATATTCCCGCAGCCCTGATATCTCCAGTGTGGCGGACATCACGACCACGGCCAGATCCCGGCGCGGCCCTTCCTGCAGATCCAGCACACGCCCCAGGGATAAATCCCCGGAAAGGCTGCGTTCATGGAACTCATCAAACACCACGGCGCTCACCCCTTCCAGGGAGGGCCGTTCCGTCAGCCAGCGCTCCAACATGCCGTCCGTCACGTACGCGATACGGGTGCGGGAGGAAATGTACCGTTCAAAACGCACCGCATACCCCACTTCTTTTCCCAGCTCCACCCCGCGCAGCCGGGCCACATGCCGCGCCAGCAGGCGAGCGGCCATCCGCCGGGGCTGTACAACGACAATCAGGCCACGGTCTCCCAGACCGGCGTCATCCATCATCGGAGGAACGCCGGTGGACTTGCCGGAGCCGGTAGGAGCTTTCAACAAAATGCGCGGAGAAGGAACCCGCAGAGCCTCCATCAATTCTCCGCGGATTTCCTCAATGGGAAGAGAAGAAAAAACCATACCGGGTTACAGGGAATCCGTTCGTGCCGGGGACATTCAGCCGATGCAGGCCAGCAGAAACCAGAAAAACGGCACGGTAAAGGAAGGGCTGTCAATCAAATCAAAAATTCCTCCTATCCCCGGCAGCAGGGAACCGGAATCCTTGATGGCCAGGCTGCGTTTAACCAGGGACCCGGCCAGATCCCCGTAAACGGAAAGCAGGAAAATGAGGGATGTGCATCCCATCAGTACCAGTACCTGGGTTATGGACAAGACGGAAATTCTGAACATCGGGAAAACCAGCCCTATGGCCGCCGCATTCGTCAGCACCCAGGAACCGAGGAGGCCCTCCCACGTTTTCTTGGGGCTGATGTGGGGAATGAGCCTGCGGGAAAAAAGGCGGCCGCCCAGCAGGAACCCGCTCACGTAGGCAAAAATGTCCGCCATCTTCGTTACCAGAACGACCCACAGCACACACATGACAATGGCCGGATAAACATACCCCGCCCTCATATACGCCAGATGCAGGGCCAGAATGGCAAAAGAGAACAGCCAGACGGGATAAATAAAGGAAAGCAGCGTAGTACCCACGGAACGGAGAGCCCTGCTTCCATCCACCGGGTGCTTCATCTCACGGATGAAGGCAACCACTACCAGGAGGACCGGAGCGGCAAGCGCCACCAGAAGAGGAAGGGGGATGAGGAAAGAAACCTGTTCCGCAAGGGCGCTTTCCCGGAATTTAGTGATGCAGCATGACCAGGACAGCAATACGGGGTACGCCACTCCGAAAAGAAAGCTCAAGTTCGGCTGGGAGGCTTTTCCGGAACGCAGCAGCATGTGCCGCCATTCCCAAGCGGCCAAAATACAGAAAATGCAGACCAGACCGTAATACCCAAGTTCGCAGTCCCACCACAAAGCCCCGGCCAGCAACCCAAGCAAAACCACGGTGCTGAATGAACGCTGCAGCAGAACACCCATCTTGCTTCCGGAAAAACTCTTGTCCCGATTCGGTATGCTCATCATCACGCGAAGTGTACAGAAAACCGTTGCAACCTCAATCCTGAAATGCTTCCTTTCCTGCGGCGTCTCTTCGGAAAACGTCCGTTCTCCCCATCCTCCCCCTCCCCGCTGCAAACAGGAAAGCAGTCATCCCGCCACTTTTCCCTCTCCGGGAAGGATGCAGCAACGGAAAACCAAAGAAAGCACGCAACAACAAAAAGCGGAAAAAATGCGAAAAAAACATCCGTAAAATGAAATCCATTTCCATGCAGCTCCAATATGACAAATGCCGGACTTCCGCACAAAATTTCAAACTTTATGGTGGATTTATCCACCCATGAATTCTCTTCTTTCCTCCCCCTGCCGCCGCCGGATATTTCCGGATGAACCGGCTTCCATTTACTCTTGTCCCCTTCCGGAAACAAGGAGAGCAAAATAGCGTCATGTGGACGTTTTATAAGATAGACAATCACCTGCAAATCAGTAACACTTACATCCCGGCGCCAGCTTTTTCCCCAAATGGAAAAAAACGCACCCTTTTCCGTTATGAACATGCACTCATTCCGTTGGATTAGACTCACCGCATTCTCGGCCCTGGCCGCAGCCGCCATTACTTCCTGCGCCTCTGCGGCTACGGACTTCAACCAGGTGGGCAAGCAAATGTCCCTGCTGCTCCAGAATTTCCACTTCTCCCGCAAAGAATTCAGCGATGAACTATCCACTAAATTCCTGGAAACCTACCTGCGCAAGGTAGACCCCAACAAAATATTCTTCACCCAGCAGGACGTAGACGCCCTCAAAAGAAAATACGGTAAGGAGCTGGACGACTACCTTATGTCCGGCCAGATGATGGATGCGGCCCAGGCCATGCACGCCCTTTACCGCCAGCGCGCCATGCAGCGCATCTCCTATGCGCGGGATTTGCTGAAAAAGGGAGGCTTCACCTTTGACAAAGACAAGTCTATCGAACGTTCCCGCCGCAAAACAGCCGCGTGGCCCAAGGATGAGGCGGAAATGCAGCAGGTCTGGAAAGACATGGTGGAGGAACAGCTCCTGTCCGAAATCCTGCGCCGTGAAACCGTAGCGCGCCTGGCCAAGGAACAGAACAAGCCCGATCCCCTGGCCAATGAAAAACCCGCGGAGGAAAAACTGCTTATGCGTTATGAACGCATTCAACGCAATATTCAGGAAACGGATCTGGAAGACGTAGCGGAAACACTGCTCAGCGCCGTAGCCTTGACGTATGACCCGCATACGGATTACATGGGTGCGCGCCAGGTGGACCGTTTCAAAATCTCCATGGGTACGGAACTCACCGGCATCGGCGCCCTGTTGGGCAGTGAAGACGACGGTTCCACCAAAATTACCGGTATCGTTGTGGGAGGACCGGCTGACAAATCCGGAGAATTGAAGCTGAACGACCGCATCGTTGCCATTGACTCCGACAACTCCGGAGAAATGGTGGATATCCTGTTCATGAAGCTGGACAAAGTGGTGGATATGATCCGCGGAGCCGAAAATACCCAGATGCGCCTGAAAGTAGAGCCGGCAGACGCCCCCGGACAGGCCAAAATCATTACGCTGACCCGCTCCAAGGTACCTCTGAAGGATGAACTTGCCAAAGGTGAAATCATTGAACTTACCGGAGCTCCGGAAGGCAGGAACCGCATTGGCGTGCTGAGCCTTCCCTCCTTCTACGCAGACATGGAAGGCGGAGACCGCCGCTGTGCCAAGGATGTCAAAAAAATCCTGGAACGGATGAACAAGGAAAATGTGGATGGCCTGGTAATTGACCTGCGCAGCAACGGCGGCGGTTCCCTGGAGGAAGTGCGCCTGATGACGGGCTTCTTTACCGGAAACGGCCCCGTGGTGCAAATCAAGGACACCCGCGGCAACGTGGATATCAAATCCGCCCACAACCGCCAGAAACTCTTCAATGGCCCCATTGTGGTGCTCATTAATAAACTCAGCGCATCCGCCTCTGAAATTCTGGCCGCGGCCCTTCAGGATTACGGCCGCGCCGTGATTGTGGGGGATGAATCCACCTTCGGGAAGGGGTCTGTGCAGCAGCCTGTGGACATCGGCCAATACCTGCCTTTCTTCGCGGCCAGAGACCGTGCGGGCCTGCTGAAAGTCACTACCCAAAAATTTTACCGTGTGGCGGGCGGCTCCACCCAGCTCAAAGGCGTGGAAAGCGATATCCAGCTTCCCACCGCTACGGCGGCATTCGAGCTGGGAGAAGACATTCTGGACTACGCGATGCCCTATGACCAGATTACGCCCTGCACCAACTACAAAAAGGACTCCTCCATCGCGGCCATGCTGCCCGTGCTGAAAGATGCCAGCGCGAAGCGCGTGGAAAAAGACCGCGACCTCCAGATTGCCAGGGAAGATATCGCCATGATGAAACAGCGCATCAAGGACAACAAGCTTTCCCTGAACAAGAAAATCCGGGAACAGGAAAACTCCGCCCTGGAAGAACGCCGCAAATCCATCAACAAGGAACGTAAAATCCGCTTCGCGGAAATGGCCAAGGAAGACGCAACCAAATACAAAATTTACCGCCTGACGCTGGATGACGTCAACGCTAAGGAGCTGCCCCTGGCGGATCCGGAAAAAGACAATGAACAATTCATGCACCTGGCGGAAGACCCCACGGCAGAACTGGACGACTCCCCGGAATACCCCTCCGGCCTTGATCCGGAACTCCGCGAAGGCATCAACATCGTCCAGGATATGCTGAAGCTGGAATCCTCCGGAAAATAACGGCTCGCTCCTCGCGAACCTCCTTGCCGCCCCGGCCCCATTCAGGGAACCGGGGTTCTTTTTTCCGAGGCAATTCCGGGAGCCGTGCCTCCCGAACAGCCCGAAATGAATCCGGGGCTTGCCAGCCGGAGGGAAATAAGGCAGTATTTTTGCCCGTCAGCAATGAGCACCACCATGAATACGACATACAAAATTGCCATCGGCGCGGATCACGCCGGAGTCGATCTCAAGGAAACCGTAGCAGAACTCCTCAAGGCATGGGGTCATGAAGTGACCGACATGGGAACCATGACCAAAAATTCCTGTGATTATTCCGACTACGCCAATGCAGTCGCAAGCAGCATTGCTGACGGCACCAACGACCGCGGCATCCTTATCTGCCGGTCCGGCATCGGCATGAGCATTGCCGCCAACCGCTGGGTGGGCGTCCGCGCCGCCCTCTGCCGCACGGCCCCTGCTGCGGCCCTTTCCCGCCAGCACAATGATTCCAACCTGCTCTGCCTGGCTTCCGCCTATGTGGACAATGAAAGTGTGGAAGACGTCCTGGACGCCTGGCTGCATGCTGACTTTGAAGGCGGACGCCATGAACGCCGCGTCGTCAAATCCTCCGGTAGCCCCCTGCAATGGACGGACCCGGAACTGGCGGGCCTCATCCAGGAGGAAGGACGCCGGGAAAGCAACAACATTGAGCTGATTGCCTCCGAAAATTTCACCTCTCCCTCCGTCCGGGAAGCCCAGGGCTCCCTGCTGACCAACAAATACGCGGAAGGCTATCCCGGCAAGCGCTGGTATGGCGGTTGCGAGGTGGTGGACAAAGTGGAACAGCTCGCCATTGACCGCGTGCTGAAAATTTTCGGCGGGGATCATGCCAACGTGCAGCCCCACTCCGGTTCCCAGGCCAACATGGCCGTTTACTTCTCTGTTCTGAAGCCGGGCGACACCATTCTCAC
>RCMY010002120.1_pt1 | contig 18060 bp, 14 predicted proteins | sample 2041341 | NCBI WGS metagenome assembly RCMY01 (sample SAMN09708234, study PRJNA481090) | Marine sediment metagenome, whole genome shotgun sequencing project. | reverse complement strand
TTTAACCATTATTCAGTTACACAACAAAAACTTGGGAAGAAATATTAATCGACTGAAAATGGGATTCCCCTAAATGCGCAACGGGTTTTGTATATTATTTTTTTGAATGGGTATAAGTCCTGTAAGCTTTCAGACGGGCATAGTCTTTATTTACTGATAAAACCAAACGACGGCAAATATTGGCAGCTTGCGGGAGCCTATCCGCGCTGCACGGATTGTTGCGTACATGCATAATTTAATGGTTGAAACGAAAAGGCCGTCTGAACATTCAGACGGCCTTTTCTATATGTGTGATTAAGCGGTGGAGCGTGTTGTGAGTGGATTTATCATTATTTGTTTATTTAAAAAAATAATCATTTTTCATTGCCTATCAAAGGAAATATGGTGGAGCCGGCCTTTTGAATAGCATAACAAAATGGCAGTTTGCTTATACCATATGGATAATATTATTTTATATTTTTATATTTAAATTATATTTATAAATCAATATATTAAATATAAAAATAAAATTTTAGCATTTTGCGTTTGAGGTGAAGGTTTTGCTGTTGGTAATAAGCGAAATCATGTATTATCGCTCGCTAGAAGCCATGCCGATGGCTTGAGCAGGCTGCTTTTTATTTAAAGGCAGTTGATTTATTTTAAGGAGAATGTTTTATGGTAACCCGGCGTACGGTTTTACAGTCTTTGGGTATTTTGGGCGCGGGCGCGCTGTTGGGCACCGGCAAAGAATCTTTGGCGGTGGCCGCCACGAAAGCGGGCTGGGTGATGCCGGATGAAGGTGATCCGCACAAACGCACCTGGATGGCTTTCGGCGCCAGCGCCAAAGTGTGGGGCAGAAGGCTTTTGCCCGAGGTGCAGCGCAATTTGGCTACGATTGCGCTGACGATTGCCCGATACGAGCCGGTTTCTATGTTGGTGCGGCAGGAAGATTTAGCAGTGGCGCGCAAGCTGATGGGCGATAAGATAGATCTGATTGTTTTCCCGCTGGATGATTTATGGATGCGCGACACGGGGCCTGTGTTTGTGGTGAACGAAAAAGGTGAAAAAGCCGGGGTGGATTTCAATTTCAACGGCTGGGGCGAAAAGCAGACTTTCAGCCGCGATGCTAAAGTGGCTGCGTTTGTGGCCAAGCAGGCAGGCGTGCCCCGCATACAGAGTAATTTGATTCTTGAGGGGGGCGGCATTGAGGTGGACGGGCACGGCACGGCCATTATCACCGAGAGCTGTGTGCTCAACGACAACCGCAATCCCGGTGTGAGCAAGGCGCAATGCGAGCGCGAGCTTAAGCAGCTTTTGGGGTTGAAAAAAATCATTTGGCTGCCCGGCATCAAAGGGCGCGACATCACCGACGGCCACACCGATTTTTATGCCCGCTTTGCCCGCCCCGGCGTGGTGGTTGCCGGTTACGACCCGGATCCTGATTCATTCGACCATGCGGTGACCAAGCGCCATTTGGACATTTTGCGTGCGGCCACTGATGCCCAAGGCCGCAAACTGGATGTGGTGGTGCTCGAGGCGCCGACCGATATTCGTGAAGACTTTGCCAATGATGATTTTGCCGCCGGCTACATCAATTTTTATGTGTGCAATGGTGCCGTGATTGCACCGGAGTTTGGCGACAAGCGTACCGATGCGGCGGCTAAAAAAGCGCTGCAACGCGCGTTCCCTGATCGCGAAGTGGTGCAAATCAACATTGATGGCATCGCGGCCGGTGGCGGTGGTATTCACTGCACCACCCAGCAAGAGCCTAAGGCTTGAGCGGCGTGAAGCCGGCTTGAGGTTGTGCTTTCGCTTTAATGCTGGCTTGAAGCAGCAAAAGGCCGTCTGAAAACCTTTTCAGACGGCCTTTTGTGTCGGAATGATTTGAATATTGAATCGGTCTTACGCCTGTGAGGCCGTCTGAATCTACTATTTACTGAGGAGAAAAACATGCCGCACTTATTGATGGAATACACCGATAATCTGGATATCGACGCTAAAAATACGCTGAGGGCACTGAATCAAACTTTGCTGAACAGCGGTGAATTTTCAGCCGGCCACATCAAAAGCCGCGCTTTGTGTCTGCATGATTATTGTGTGGACACAGGCGAGGAAGGCGATGCATTCGTGCACCTGACTTTATCGCTTTTGAGCGGCCGCAGCATTGCCACCAAAACGGTGCTGGCCGAGGCTTTGCGTGCCACGCTCGAGCCTTTGGCGCATGCGGATGTGCGTTTGCAGATGACGGTGGATGTGCGCGATATGCAGCGCGAATGTTATGCCAAAGCTGTGCGCTTGCCGGAATGATGGGCTGATTAAAAGGCCGTCTGAAAGCTTTTCAGACGGCCTTTTGATTGCTTGCAGACCGGATTCCTGAATCTGGTATTCAACCGTTCGAGCCTAAAAGATATAGTGAAATGTTTAAAAAAGTGCCACAACGGGTAGGTTGGGTTGCAAACCCAACAAAACCTGCAAACCGCAAGAAACGTTGGGTTTGCAACCCAACCTGCGCCGCTGAATCTGGTATTCAATCGTTCGAGCCTAAAAGATAGATGGCCTTGTTCTTTAAACAAGTGTCGGATTCGAGAGTCCGGCCTGCTCAGGTGTTTTCAGGTTAGCGCCTTGTTGGTTTGAATGGGGTAGAGGAAAAAGGCCGTCTGAAAATCTTTCAGACGGCCTTTCAATCGGCTTTATCAGCCAACCATATCACCTGCTTATTCGGCTTGCTCTTTGCGCGGCTCGCGGGCGGGGGCTTCGAGCAGGGCTTTGATGGAAAGGCGCACGCGGCCGCGGTCGTCTACTTCCAGCGCTTTCACGTTCACCGTTTGGCCCACTTTCAGGTAATCACCCACGTTGTTGACGCGCTCGTGGGCGATTTGGCTGATGTGCACCAAGCCGTCTTTGCCCGGCATCACCGACACAATTGCGCCGACGTTGTTGTCGAGAATTTTCAACACGGTGCCTTCATATACTTTGCCCACTTCCACTTCGGCGGTGATTTGCTCGATGCGTTTTTTGGCGGCATTGCCGGCTTCTTCGCTGGTGGCGGCGATGGTGATGGTGCCGTCTTCCGCGATGTTGATTTCGGTGCCGGTTTCAGCGGTGAGCGCGCGGATGGTTTCGCCGCCTTTGCCGATCACGTCGCGGATTTTATCTTGGTTGATTTTCATGGTGTAGAGGCGCGGTGCGTGGGCAGAGAGCTCTTGCGGGCCTTCTACAGCGGCCTGCATTTGGCCCAGAATGTGGAAACGCGCTTCTTTGGCCTGCTCCAAGGCAATCTGCATGATTTCTTTGGTGATGCCTTGGATTTTGATGTCCATTTGCAGCGCGGTTACGCCATCGGTGGTGCCGGCCACTTTGAAATCCATGTCGCCGAGGTGGTCTTCATCGCCCAGAATGTCGGTGAGCACGGCAAATTTGTTGCCTTCTAAAATCAAGCCCATGGCAATGCCGGCCACGTGGGCTTTGAGCGGCACGCCGGCAGACAAGAGGCTCAGGCAGCCGCCGCACACGGAAGCCATTGAAGAAGAGCCGTTGGATTCGGTGATTTCGGAAACCACGCGCATGGTGTAGCTGAAATCTTCCGGCGCGGGCAACACGGCCAAAAGGGCGCGTTTGGCCAGGCGGCCGTGGCCGATTTCGCGGCGTTTGGGCGCGCCCATGCGGCCGACTTCGCCGGTGGAATAGGGCGGGAAGTTATAGTGCAGCATAAAGCGGTCGGTGTATTCGCCGCTCAAGGCATCGATGATCTGCTCGTCGCGCGAAGTGCCCAAAGTGGCCACGGCCAAGGCTTGGGTTTCGCCGCGGGTGAACAAAGCCGAGCCGTGGGTGCGCGGCAGCACGCCGGTTTGGATGTCGATGGGGCGCACGGTGCGGGTGTCGCGGCCGTCGATACGCGGTTGGCCGTCGAGAATCTGGCCGCGCACCACGTCGGCTTCAAGCTGCTTGAAGATGCCTTTGATTTGGTTGGCGGCCAAGGTGTCGGTGTCTTCCGTGATCAGCGCTTCTTTTACCGCTGCCCAGGCTTCGTCGAGCTTGGTGGTGCGGGCTTGCTTTTGGCGGATTTTAAACGCTTCGGCAATCGCATCGGCGGCGATTTCGCGGATTTTGGCTTCTAATGCGGCATCGGTTTCGGCCGGCTGCCATGCCCACACTTCGGGGTTGACTTCATCGGCCAATTCGTTGATGGCACCAATTACTGCCTGCAATTGCTCGTGGCCGAACACCACTGCGCCCAACATCACGCTTTCGGGCAATTGCTGCGCTTCCGATTCCACCATCAGCACGGCTTTTTGGGTGCCGGCCACCACCAAATCCAGCTGTGAAGTTTCCAGCTCGGTTTTGGTCGGGTTGAGCAGGTATTGGCCATTGACATAGCCCACGCGTGCGGCGCCGATGGGGCCGGCAAAAGGCACGCCGCTGAGCACCAGCGCGGCAGATGCGCCGATCATGGCGGGAATGTCGGAATCGATTTCGGGGTCAACCGACACCACCATCGCCACGATTTGGATGTCGTGATAGAAGCCTTCGGGGAAGAGCGGGCGGATGGGGCGGTCGATCAGGCGGCTGGTGAGGATTTCTTTTTCGCTCTGCTTGCCTTCGCGCTTGAAGAAGCCGCCGGGGATTTTGCCGGCTGCATAGGTGCGCTCGAGGTAATCCACGGTGAGCGGGAAAAAATCTTGGCCGGCTTTCACGGTTTTGGCGGCGGTAACGGCCACCAGCACCACGGTGTCGCCCATGGATACTTTTACCGAAGCGGAAGCCTGGCGCGCGATTTCGCCGGTTTCGATGCTGACGGTTTGGTTGCCGTATTGGAAGGTTTTGATATGTTTGTTGAACATGGTTTTCTCTCGGTTGGTGCCGCACCGCTAAAACACTAATGATGCACACGAAGCCATGCGCATGGTTAGGGTTTCAGGCTGGTGCGGCGGGGTAGATATATTTTCAGACGGCCTTTTGTTTGAGGCCGTCTGAAAGCGGATTATAGCAAATAATCTGTGGCTTTTGAGCGAGGGTGCTGAAATAAACAGGCCGTCTGAAAAATAGGTTCAGACGGCCTGCCGTTGCCGATATGATTGGGATGGCTGCCATTGCCCGCATGAACAATTTTGTTTCTCTCTGCACGTTATTGCGCCAGCCGGGCTGCTTTGGCACACAAAGCGGCGACATTGTTTTGTTTTCTGCATGAATTTGTTCGGATGCCGCCGTATTATCGGCGTTGGTTCAATCCATTATACTGTGCGCTTCTTTGATTTTGCAGGGAGCAAACAGATGAACAAACCTTATCATCTCACCTGCCATATGGCGGTATCGATAGACGGCAAAGCCAGCGGCGGTTTTTTGGAAAGCCCGCGTTTTGCTGCGCACAACGAAGATTATTTCCGACTTTTTCATCAATATAACCAAACCAGCCGCAACTGGATTTGCAGGCGGGTGTCGATGGCGCAGGCGATTACGCAAAATCGTGTGGCCGACACCGCTGCGTTTAAAGGCAAAACCGCCAGTCGTGAAGATTTTGTCGGCACAATTGCCGAGCGCCGTTTTGCGATTGCGTTAGACCCCGACGGCAAACTGGGCTGGACGCAAAACACCATCGGCGATGAATATCCCGCGCTCAAAGGTGATCACATCATCACCATTTTGAGCGAGCGCGTGGCCGATGAATACCTGCTTTATTTACAATCGCTCGGTATATCCTATATTTTCGCCGGCAAAGAAAAGCCGCTGTCGATGAAAATCGCGCTGGATAAATTGCACCGCCTGTTTGGCCTGGATGATTTTCTGTTGGTTGGCGGCGGCTACATCAACGGCAGCTTTATGCAGGAAGGCCTGATCGACACCATCAGCCTGATTCAAACGCCGCTGGTAGAAAGCCGCGCCGATTCGGTATCGCTGTTTCAATCGGATAAGGGCGGCAATGTGCTGCCGGCCTATCGGGTAACGCACCATGAGCTGTTTGACGATGGGGCGCTGCGGCTGATTTATCAGAGGGCAGATGCGCAATGAAAACGGTTTGGTTGAACAATACATTTCCATTCATCATTGAAAGATAAGTTTGAAAAAAATGCTATTTATCATTTTGGGCGCTATCGCGCTATTGGCCGCCGCCGTGGCGGCTTATCTGCAACTGCCGGTATTCGGTGCTGCGCCTGAGGGCGAGCGGCTGGCGCGCATTCAGCAATCGCCAAATTATCGCGACGGCAAATTCCAAAATCTTTCCGACACGCCGATACTCACCGGCGACAATTCCGCCCTGAAAAGCACTTGGAATCTATTGTTTAACGCCGATAAAAATGTCAAACCCGCCGCGCCCGTGCCATCGATGAAAACCGATTTGCATACGCTGCCGCAAGCGCGCAATTGGTATGTGTGGCTGGGGCATTCGTCTTATTTGATGCAGATCGACGGCAAACGCTTTTTGATAGACCCGGTGCTGGTGTCGGCCAGCCCCGTGCCTTTCGGCGGCACGCCTTATGCCGGCGCGGATATTTATCAACCTGCCGACATTCCGGCGGTGGATTATGTGATTATCAGCCACGACCATTACGACCATCTCGACTACGGCACCCTGCGCGAGATTCAGCCCAAAATCGGCAAAGTAATCAGCGGCCTCGGCGTGGGTGCACATTTGGAGCGCTGGGGTTTTACCCCGCAGCAACTGATTGAGCTGGACTGGCAGGAAGCCGTATCGCTCAGCCCCGAAATACGCCTAACCGCCTTGCCCGCCCGCCACTCATCGGGGCGCAGCATCAAGCAAAACCAAACCTTGTGGGCATCGTTTATGCTGGAAGCACCGTCTGAAACCGTGTATATCGGCGGCGACAGCGGCTACGACCCCTTATTTAAAGAAATCGGCGCTGCGTTTCCCCATATCAGCTTGGCAATTCTCGAAAACGGCCAATACGACAAAGACTGGGCAAATATCCATTTCCTGCCCGAGCATTTGGTGCAGGTGGTGCATGATTTGAATCCAAAGCGTTTGCTGTCGGTGCACAACAGCAAATTCACCTTGGCCAAACATGCTTGGGACGAGCCGATGCGGCTGCTCTCTACCGCTGCCGAGCGGGAAAATCTGCCGCTGCTCACCCCGAAAATCGGCGAAGTGGTGTATTTGGATGATGAGAACCAAGTATTTGAAAAATGGTGGGAAGCGGTGCCTGCACGTTAAATGCCGATTCAAAATAAACCAAGCCGTCTGAAAACGTTTCATACCCATTCAAAAAAATAATATACAAACAGGCAGCCCGTAGGTCGGATTCTCGAATCCGACGCTTGTTCGCAGAACAAGACACGCACATCGCTTTGGCCGTTGGCCAAACGTCGGATTCGAGAATCCGACCTACGCGGTTGATGCTATCGAACTGCTTTTATTTTGTAAGGTTATTTTTTTGAATGGGTATCAGACGGCCTTGGCTTTCAGTGCGTAGAGCGGGTTCCTGAATCCGACGCTTGTTTGCAGAACAAGGTTTTCAAGGCTGCGGCGAATGTCGGAGACAAGTATCCGACCTACAATTTCAGGCGAAATTTTGTTTGCACAAGAGCGGGATTTGGGTTTTGTAGAGCCGTTTGAAAAGGCCGTCTGAAATTTTCAGACGGCCTTTTCATTCAGCGCAACAGCTTATTCGCCGTAATAGGCTTTGGTGAGGATTTCTTCCATGTCGGCCACCATCGGCAGGCGCGGGTTGGCGGGGGAACATTGGTCTTCATAAGCCATCATTGCCAGCTCGCGGCGGGCTTCCATAAAGGCTTTTTCATCCAAGCCTTGCTCTTTAAACGACATTTTGATGCCCACTTTGCGCGCCAGCTCGTCGCAGGCTTTGGCAAACGATGCCACGCCTTCGGCTGGGGTGCTGCACGGCAGGCCGAGGGTGCGGGCGATTTCTTGGTATTTCACATCGGCTTTGTAATAGTTGTATTTCGGCCAAGTGGCGGTTTTCTGCGGACGCGTGCCGTTGTAGCGGATAACGTGCGGCAGGAAAATGGCGTTGGTGCGGCCGTGCGGGGTGTGGAATTTGCCGCCCACTTTGTGCGAGAGCGAGTGGTTCATGCCCAAAAAGGCGTTGGCAAAGGCCATGCCGGCGATGGTGGAAGCGTTGTGCATGCGTTCGCGAGCTTCGGGGTCGGCGGAGCCGTGTTTGTAGGAGCGCTCTAAAAATTCAAACACAAGCTTGATGGCTTGCAGAGCGAGGCCGTCGGTGAAATCGTTGGCGAGCACAGACACATAGGCTTCCACGGCGTGGGTGAGCACATCCAAGCCGGTATCGGCGGTCACGCTGGCGGGCACGGTCATGGTGAACGAGGGATCCACAATGGCGATGGTGGGCGTGAGTGAATAGTCGGCAATCGGGTATTTTTTGTCGCCGTCGCTGATCACGGTAAACGGGGTCACTTCGGAGCCTGTGCCCGAGGTGGTGGGAATGCCGATGAATTTGGCTTTGCGGCCAAGCTCGGGGAAGCGGAAGGCGCGTTTGCGGATATCCATGAATTTTTGCACCAAGTCTTCAAAATCGACGTTGGGCTGCTCGTAGAAAAGCCACATGGCTTTGGCCGCATCCATGGCTGAGCCGCCGCCCAGTGCGATGATGGTGTCGGGCTGGAAGCTGTGCATCAGGTCGGTGCCTTTATACACGGTTTGCACGCTCGGGTCGGTTTCCACATCGGTAAACAGTTGCACGGTGACTTTGTTTTTGCGCAGGTTGAGCTGATGGGTGATTTTGTCGACAAAGCCCAAATCCACCATGGATCGGTCGGTGACAATCATCACTTTTTCGCAATCTTTCATGTCTTGCAGGTATTGGATGGAATCGCGTTCGAAGTAGATTTTCGAGGGCACTTTAAACCATTGCATATTGTTTCTCCGGCGGCCTACTTTTTTGATGTTTAAAAGATTCACGGCGCTCACGTTGTTGCCGACGGAGTTTTTGCCGTAGGAGCCGCAGCCTAAGGTGAGCGAGGGCAGAAAGGCGTTGTACACATCGCCGATGCCGCCGAAAGTAGAGGGCGAATTCCAAATCACGCGGATGGCTTTTACGCGTTCGCCGAAGGTTTTGGCCAGCGCTTCATCGGCGGTGTGGATGGCGGCGGAGTGGCCGAGACCGTCGAATTCCACCATTTGCTCGGCCAATTTCAAGCCTTCTTCTGTGGAATCTGCTTTGAGCATGGCCAGCACGGGCGAGAGTTTTTCTCGGGTGAGCGGCTCATTGGGGCCCACTTCGCTGCATTCGGCCACGAGGATATTGGTTTTTTCGGGCACGCTGAAGCCGGCTTGTTCGGCAATCCAGGCGGCCGGTTTGCCCACCACGGCGGCATTCAATTTGGCGCCGCCGCAGCTTTTGCTGCCGGCTTTTACGCCGAAGATGAATTCTTCGAGCAGCGCTTTTTCTTTTTTGTTGACGAAATACACGCCGTAAGATTTGAATTCGTTTACTAAATCGGCATAAATTTCTTTATCGGCAATCACGGCCTGTTCGCTGGCGCAAATCATGCCGTTGTCAAACGCTTTGGACATCACGATATCGTGCGCGGCTTGTTTGATGTTGGCGCTTTTTTCCACATAAGCGGGCACGTTGCCGGCGCCCACGCCCAGAGCGGGTTTGCCGCAGGAATAAGCGGCTTCCACCATGGCGTTGCCGCCGGTGGCCAAAATGGTGGCTACGCCGGGGTGTTTCATCAGCGATGAAGTGCCTTCCATTGAAGGCTTTTCAATCCATTGCACGCAATTGGCCGGGGCGCCGGCGGCAATAGCGGCATCGCGCACGATTTGGGCGGCATGCGCCGAGCATTGTTGGGCGGAAGGGTGAAAGGCAAAGATAATCGGATTGCGGGTTTTCAGCGCAATCAAGGCTTTGAAAATGGTGGTGGAAGTGGGGTTGGTGGTGGGAATAATGCCGCACACCACACCCACGGGGTCGGCGATTTCGGTGATGCCGGTTACATCGTCTTCGCTGATGATGCCCACGGTTTTCAAATCGCGCAGGCGGCGCACCACGTTTTCGCAGGCAAACAGGTTTTTGGTGGCTTTGTCTTCAAACACGCCGCGGCCGGTTTCTTCCACCGCGTGCATGGCCAGCACACCGTGTTTGTCGAGCGCGGCAATCGAGGCTTTGGCCACGATATAGTCGATTTGCTCTTGATTGAGCTTGCGGAAATCATCCAGCGCGGTGAGGCCGTTGGCCACCAAGGTATTCACCTCGGCTTGGGCGGGGCTGATGGTGGTGTCGACAGATGCGTTCATAAGAAATGCTCCTGATTTAGAATAATGATAAAAGTAGGATAGAAATTTATGGTGACAGTATAGGTAGGATTGTTACGAAATGATTTGATGCAGGTCATATAAGTAATTAAATTACTTTAAATCGTTTATGGTTGATGCCTTTTTAGTGTGGGTTGATTAATTATCTGATTAATATACATTAATTTTTTGTAATTGTGAAAGCTGAAAAGTATTCAGACGGCCTTTAAAAGAGATGTTGTTTTTTATTGAATAAATGGAAGAAGCAATCAAATCAAAACATGATGGCAATATAGATATGCATTGTGCAAAATTTGCTAATAAGTAATCAAACAAAGGCCGTCTGAAACGTTTGGCTGTGAAAAACGTTTCAGACGGCCTTTGGTAAGCCTGCCGCCAATTTACAGTAGCGCTTCGATATCGTCGGCAAGCTCGGCGGGCGACACGCTGGGGGCAAAGCGTTTCACCACTTCGCCGTCGCGGTTGACCAGAAATTTGGTGAAATTCCATTTGATGTCGCTGCCTTCGCGCTTTTCGCCCAGCGAGGCCAATTTGAGCAGGAAATCTTTGAATTTCTGGCCGCCGCTGTCTTCGGGCTGTTGCGCTTTCAGAAAGGTGTAGAGCGGGCTGGCGTGTGCGCCGTTGACATCGATTTTGCCGAAAATTTTAAATTTGGTGCCGAATTTCATCTGGCACACTTGCGCGATTTCTTCGCTGCTTTCCGGTGCTTGTTCGCGAAACTGGTTGCAGGGGAAATCGAGAATTTCCAGGCCTTGCGGCGCATATTGCGCATAAAGACTTTGCAGCTCTTCATATTGCGGGGTGAGGCCGCAGCGGGTGGCGGTGTTGACGATAAGCAGCACTTTGCCTTTGTAGTCGGACAATGCCACTTCGTTGCCTTGGGCATCGGGCAGGGTGAAATCGTAAATAGAAGCCATGGTTTTTCCTTTTGCGTGGTGGTTTATTGCAAAATCGCGCCGATGGTGGCAGGTGTGTTGGCTGCCAGCGTTTCGGGTGCGGTTTTTTGGATGAAATCCAGTTGCTCGAAAGCAGCTATGGCTTGCTGCGTGTCGGCGCGGGCGTGGGCGGCGAAAATTTCCGGATAACGCAGCTTCAGCGTGAGCAGGCACACGCCCAGCATCACTTGCGGCCATTCGCGGGCGGCGGCGTGAAAAGCCGGTGCGAGCGGCAGCGCGCGGGCGATGGCTTCGAGGTTGCGTTGCACCAGAAAATGGCCGCGGCTTTCACCGGCTTTCTTCTCGAGCTTGAATGCATTCACGGTGTTGTCGAGCAACGCCATGGCATAGCCGATGGCGCCGAAACCGGCTTCTGTGGGCGCTTGCGGCTCGAGATATTGGCAAATCAGCAGGCTGTTGTAAATCGCTTCGCCCGCATCGGTGATGAGCACGGGCAGCTGGCTGAACGGATTTTGCGCGGCCAATTCGGGCGGGTTTTGCCAAGGGTCGGTAAAAATAAGCTGCATATCGTGCCGGCCGAGCAGGTAGGCGCGAATCAGGCAAAGCCGGCCGTAAGGGGATGTGTGGCTAACATAAAGCTGCATGGCGGTGCTCCTTTTGTTGAGCTGAGAAGATGTATCATACCAAATCTAAAAAATAGGCCGGCTGCGTTGCCTCACCTTGCCGCATTAGCTGTGCTGTTGCAGGCTTCCGCCCTGTTATCTTGTTTTTTTAGGGTTGGTATAACTTGCTTGCCGCTCAGCCAGCATGCTGCTGGCGATAACGATTTCAATGGGCAGGTCGGATTCTTGAATCCGGCGCTTGTTCGCAGAACAAGGTTTTCAGGACGGTGGTAAATGTCGGATACAAGTATCTGATTTGCAGTTTTCTTGGCCGTCTGAAAAGTTTCAGACGGCATCAGATAATGATGTCAAGGTGCAGGCAAACCGAAGGCTTGTTTCAGCATGGATTGCAGGGCAATTATTAAGTTTATCAGCCATAGATGGGCGGCGGGCAGAGCTTCGGACGTGCTTGCTTGGCGGCTGTGGCTTGGCGGATTGGGAACCACTATAGCACTTCGCGGCGGCGGGCGCATAAAAAACGCCGCTCGGTGAGAGCGGCGTTTTGTGCATCAAAATGATTATTTGCGCAAGCCCAAGCGGGTGATCAGGTTGCGGTAAGTGTCAGCGTCGGTGCGGCGCAGGTAAGAAAGCAGGCGGCGGCGGGCGCTGACCATTTTCAACAGGCCGCGGCGGCTGTGGTGGTCTTTAGCGTTGGCTTTGAAGTGGGGGGTCAGGTCGTTGATGCGGAAAGTCAACAGAGCGATTTGCACTTCAGAAGAGCCGGTGTCGCCTTCTTTGCGTTGGAAATCTTTAACGATTTGCGCTTTTTGTTCTACGGTTAATGCCATTTTAAAACTCCGAATATAAAGTGAACCTTGCGGTTCGGACAAGTTTGCCAAGCCGGAACCTGCGCAAACTCCTGAATCCGTATGCCGAAACAAACGAAAGGCGGATTATGCCATAAATGCGGGCACTGTGCACGTTTGTTTGGCAATTTTGTGCAGTGGGCGGGGAGGCTGTCTGCAAGCCGTAGGCCGGATTGAAAACTTTGACTTAACCGGCGGTGTTCATTAAGCGAGCGGCTTTCAGGTAGCCTTCTGTTGAATAACTCACCAGGCCTATAAATTCGCCGTTTTCACTGTATGCTCGAACCGGCGTGTCGGCAGGCAAACTGCCGCTGAAGGTGGGTTGCTGGCCAAATTTGAGCAGCTTTACGATTTCGTCATCCAGGGTGATGTGCGGCAGGTGTTGCACCAGCACGTCGCACGGCAGCAGCAGCGCATCGCGTTCGTTTTCAGGTAGCCTTTCCAGCGTTTCGAGGGTGTGGGTTTGGCTGATGTTGAAACCGGCGGTTTCGGTGCGGCGCAGGGCGGTGAGATGGGCGAAAGTGCCGATGTGTTTGGCAATGTCTTCGCTTAAGGTGCGGATATAAGTGCCTTTGCTGCAACGCACGTTTATCACGGCTTGCGGCGCATCGAAGACTTCAACATTAATCGAATAAATGGTGATGTCGCGCGCTTTGCGTTCGATAACGATGCCTTTGCGGGCGTATTCGTAGAGCGGGCGGCCTTCATGTTTGAGTGCGGAAAACATTGGCGGCACTTGGCGGATGGCGCCGGTGAGCGCTTGGCAGGCCGCTTGAAACTCGGCCGCTGAAATATCGGCGCGGGCGGTGGCAATGATTTCGCCCTCGGCATCGCCCGTGCTGCTGGCTTCGCCGAGTTTGAGCGTGGCGGTGTAGGCTTTGTCGGCATCGAGCAGGTATTGGGCGAACTTGGTGGCTTCGCCGAAACACACAGGCAACAGGCCGGTGGCAAGTGGGTCGAGCACGCCGGTGTGGCCGGCTTTTTCGGCGCGGTAAAGGCGGCGGGCTTTTTGTAGGGCGGTGTTGCTGGAGAGGCCTTGCGGTTTGTCGAGCAGCAACACGCCGTTGACGGGGCGTTTTTGGGGTTTGGTGTTCATGGTTTAAAAGGCCGTCTGAAAGGTTTCAGGCGGCTGGTTGTCTTGATGGGTTAAGGCAGCCAACGAAATTGATATAAGCGGATGGCAGTGGTTGTTGTTCCATGCCCATCGGTTCTGCTTTCTATTGCTTTCACTTCGCCAGGTTGCAGGGTTTGGGCGTTTATTTGGGCCGTAATGATGGTGCTTTTGCTGATTTTCCCTTTAATTTCCTGCCATTCGGCCTGCGTTGCGGGTGTGGGCGCTTTTTTGAGGTTGTGGTCAAAATTTTCCATCACCGTTTCCAGCTCCAGATTTTGAGCGGACTGAAGGGTGGCGGTGTATTTTAAGGTTAGGTTGTTTTTTGACGCGTTTACAAGCTGATAATTGGTTTTTTTGATTAAAGGCAGCCCGAATGATGTTTCATTATCGGTATGGTTGAGTGGGAATGTTTCAGGGTCTTCTTGCGCCCACAAACAAACCCAGTAACACCAAGGCTCTTGCATGGCTTTGAGTTTGAGGGCTTCGCTAAGCTTTTTATCCAGCTCACTATTTTGGGTTTGATTTGGGTTGCTGTTGCCCAAGTGATTGATAAGGCGGTAATAAGCATCCCATTGCGGAATATCCAGCGGCATTCCTTCTTTGCTGATTACCAGATCAGGGGCAAGGGCATAGAGTGTTTCTGTAAGCGTTTTGAGCTCTTTGGCGGGTGGTGTGCCGTTGATGGACATCATTTCGGCATTGCTTTTATGCAGCAAAAAAGTGTTGTCCGGTTGCGGCAGCAGCCGGATGCGGTATCGGGTTGTAATGGTATTATCAGCCGATTGAATGGTTTCTGTTACTTCGGCCTGATGTTGCTGCCAATTAAATACCAGTGGCGCAGCATAGAGATTCAACGATGCTGCTGCCGCGATGCCTGCGCACAAGATTTTTTTCATGCTTTAATCGTCTACCGGTTTTTCGGCGGCCACTTCGTCAATCAATTGCGAAATGCTCATGCCGCGCTCAACCGATTCGTCGTATTCAAAATGTAGCTCTGGCGTGCGGAACACGGTGATGCGTTTGGATAATTCGCTGCGCAAAAAGCCTTTGGCGTGTTCGAGCGCTTCGGCGGTTACTTCGCGGGCTTTGTCGTCGAGCACGGTGTAGTAAACGGTGGCGTGGCTGTAATCGCGGGTCACTTCCACATCGTTGATGGTGATAAAGCCGGCGCGCGGGTCTTTCAGGCCGGTGCGCACCAATTCGGCCAGCTCGCGCATGATTTGCTCTTTCACGCGGTCGACACGGGCATAGCCGCGGGCGGGTTTTCTCATGAGGGTGTCCTTTTCATTATTAAAGAGGCCGTCTGAAACCGTGTTCAGACGGCCTGAAGATTGCCCGTCATTATAGCTGAAAACGGGCGCAAAAAACGGCACCTGAAAAGATGCCGTGGTGAAAGATTCGTTCCGCCATCAAGCCGGATGCATAAAGCTTTCGATTTGCTGCAGGCTGATTTCGGGCGTGGCACCGTGGTAAGAGGCCACCAGCGCGCCCAGTGCGCAGGCAAAGGCGAGCGCTTCTTGCGGGGCGGCGGCATTGAGCAGCTTGTAGGTGAGGCCGGCCAAAAAGCTATCGCCCGAGCCCACGGTGTCGGCCACTTTTACGCGAAAGCCGCTGTTGTGGTAAATCTGGCCTTCTTGATAATACATGGCGCCGTGGCTGCCGAGGGTAACGCAGATTTTGGCCGCGCCGCTCAAATCGGCCAAAAAGCGGATGTTTTGCTCGAGCGAATGGTATTTGGAGCCGAGCGTGCTGGCGATTTCATGCAGCTCGTCATCATTGAGCTTCACCAAGTCGGCTAGCTTCATGGTGGCCAAAATGCGCTCAATTTCGTAATGCGGCGGGCGCAGGTTAACATCGAAAATTTTGAATTTGGCCTGCTCGAGCAATTGCGCCAGCGATGCACGCGACACTTCATCGCGGGTGGAGAGGCTGCCGAAAATAAACGCATCCGATTCGGCCACGCGCGCCAAGGCGGCCGGCTCCACTTCGATGCGGTCCCACGCGCAGGGGTAGACAATATCGTAAGAAGCGCTGCCGCTGCGGTCGAGCTTCACCTTTACCAGGCTGGTGGCCTGGGTTTTATCCACCTGCAAAAGATTGCTGTGAACATTTTTTTCTTCAATCTGGCGCAGCAATTCCGCGCCGTCGGCATCATCGCCGCGGCGGCTGATGATGCTTGCATCCGCACCGAGCGAGCGCAGCCGCACCAACACATTCAGCGGCGCACCGCCGAGCACTTTGCCATCGGGAAAATCATCCCACAACACTTCGCCGAAGCTGGTCACTTTCATAATGCATCTTCCTTAATCAGAGATTTGGACAATTCCTCAAGCGGTACGCCTTTGGTTTCTGGCATCATAAACATGACGAATAAAAGCTGCAACACCATCATCGCGGTAAACACGACAAACACCCATGCCGCACCTATGCTGTCAAACAAAAACGGAATGGCGGCGGGAATGGCGGCGGCCAGCACCCAGTGGGTGGAGCTGCCGAGCGATTGGCCTTGAGCGCGCAGGTGGCCGGGGAAAATTTCGGAAATAAACACCCAAATCACCGTGCCCTGGCCGATGGCGTGCGCTGCGATAAAGAGGAAGAAAAACAGCGGCACCGCCATGCCTTGCCAATGCATGAAAAAGGCCAGCGATACCAAGCCCAAAGAAATAATATAGCCAAACGAGCCGATATACATCAATTGGCGGCGGCCGAATTTGTCGATTAAGGCCAAGCCCACAAAAGTGAAAATCAGGTTCACAATGCCGATGCCCACGCTGCTGAGCATGGCGGCGCTTTTTTCCAAACCCGCAATTTCAAAAATGCGCGGAGCATAATAGAGAAAAGCATTGATGCCCGATACTTGGTTGAAAAAAGCAATCAGAAAAGCGAGCAACACCGGCGTGCGGTATTTTTTCAGCCACAGGCTCTCTTTTTTGTGCGCACTATCGGCTTTGGCCGCGGCTGCCAGCTCTTCAAAATCGGCATCGGGATTGATCTGCTTCAAAACCGCGCGTGCTTCTTCATAGCGGCCTTTCATCATCAGCCAGCGCGGCGACATCGGCACGGTCAACACCATTAAGGTGTAGATGATGGCCGGCAGCACCTGTATGCCCAGCATCCAGCGCCAAGTGTTGGCGCCCAAATCGAGGCTGGTAAACATAAAGTTCGACAAATAAGCCATCAAAATGCCAAACACGATATTGAATTGATACATCGCCACCAAGCGGCCGCGTTTGTCGGGCGGCGCGATTTCAGACACATAAGCCGGCGCGGCAATGGTCGAAGCGCCCACGCCCAAGCCACCTAAAAAGCGGAAGGCGGCAAACAGCCACGGGTCGGAAACCAGCGCCGAGCCTGCCGCGCCGATGATATAGAGAAAGCCGATTAAAATCAGCGTTTTCTTACGGCCGAGACGGTCGGTGGGAATGCTGCCGAAAAGCGCACCGATCACCGTGCCCCACAATGCCGACGACATCACCACCACGCCGTGAAACAGGCTGGAGCTCTGCCACATTTCCTGCAAAGCCTGATCGGCACCTGAAATGACAACGGTGTCAAAGCCGAACAAAAAACCGGCCAAGGCAACTGTAATCGACCAGAAAAGAAGTTTATGCTGGTTCATGAAGCGTCCTTTAATTTATGCTGAGTTGAGGAGTGCCGCTTTCAAACGGCTTGTTTTCAGCAGCAGGCGCAAAGCGCGGCTGCACGGTTTCATCATGAGGTGTGAGAAAGTGCTTCAGACGGCCTTATATTCAGGTTTATAACTTGCCGGAAATGGCTGTAATAAAACTAAACGATTTTGTTAAGCGCATTATTATGAAAACAAAATAAGCTGGCAACTGTTTGTTTGCGAGATGTGGAATAAGTTTGATGCATGGCAAAAAAGCGGCCGCTGTTGGGGATGTGTGGTGAGGGTGTTTCTATCTGATTGATGTTTATCGTTTAATTTGATAAGTCATCAAGAATGGTATGCGATATATAAATTGGAAAAATAAATTTATGCTTTCAGACGGCCTGAAAAACTTGAAAATCTGATTATGTATATAGAAATTAAAATTCAGGAAAATCTGTGATTCAGCTTTTTTATATTGAGTTGGTACTGGTTTTCTGCGCGTTTCTGTTTGGTTTAGTTGCAAAATTAAATTATCCTACATACACATTTTTGTTGGGTGCGGGATGCGCGGCGGCAGCTTGCTAGGGTCTGTTCACAATTCATCCGCGAGTAAGATTTTGAGCGCAAAAGCGTGGCTGCAAGGCGAAAAGCACAGCAAGGTTGGACACCTTGCGAGCATTTTCAACGCAGCAGGCGCGTTTTTGAGCCAAAATATTGCCGCGTGATGAAATGTGAACAGAC
>RCMY010002283.1_pt1 | contig 18083 bp, 12 predicted proteins | sample 2041341 | NCBI WGS metagenome assembly RCMY01 (sample SAMN09708234, study PRJNA481090) | Marine sediment metagenome, whole genome shotgun sequencing project. | reverse complement strand
GTCGCAGAACGTACGACGACCGTTACAACTGTCACATCGAGCGATGTCGACGGCGGCACGGCTGTCTACAGCATTATCGCCGGTGGTGATGGCGCACAATTCAGCATCGACCCAGGCACCGGCGTGCTGGCTTTCGTCACTGCGCCCGACTTCGAAAACCCTGGCGACGCAGGCGGCAACAACGTCTACGACCTGACGGTTCAGGTCAGCGACGGTGTTGGCGGCATCGATACGCAGGCAATCACGGTGACCGTCACCGACGTCGCCGACGGCATTCGCGTGATCCCTTCTGTTGTTCCGCTCGGCAGCGAGACGTTGGTTAACACCACCACCGATGGCACTCAAGGCAGCAACTTTGTGGTGATGCAGGCCGTGGCGAGTGATGCCAATGGTAATTACGTCGTTGTGTGGCATGGCCAAAACCCGGGAAGTGGCATGGATGTCTTCGCTCAGCGTTTCAGCGCCGATGGTACAGCGCTGGGGTCGGAGTTCCTGGTCAATACGACTACGGACAGCGCGCAAAGAATGGCTAATGTGGCGATGGATGCCGCTGGCAATTTCGTCATCGTGTGGCAAAGCAAACACGCCGATTCCAGCACAGGCATTTACGCGCAACGCTACAACACCGCCGGGGAGGCACAGGGAGGCGAATTCCGGGTCACTTCAACGACGCCCGGCTCGCAGGATCAGCCTGCCATCGCAATGGCGTCTGACGGCTCCTTCGTGATTGCCTGGAACAGCGTTAATGGCACTGCCAGTGAAATCCATGCCCAGCGGTATAACGCCAGCGGCATCGCGCAAGGCAGCGAGTTCCTCGTTAACACTTTTACGGGCGGCGCCCAGAATTTGCCGTCGGTTGGCATGGACGCGGTGGGCAACTTCGTCATCACGTGGACCAGCGCCAATAACCAGGACGGTTCCGGCACCGGCGTTTTCGGCCAGCGCTATGATGCCAGCGGTGCAGCACAGGGCGCCGAGTTTTTGGTCAACTCCACGATCGCGGGATCACAGGCCTACGCCGACGTCGCGATGCTGGCGGACGGACGCTTTGTAGTTGCCTGGCAAACCGAAACGTCCAACGAGATCTATCTGCAGCGTTATGAGGCAGACGGCAGCAGGCTCGGCGGTGAAACGCGCGTCAATGCAACGATGGTCAGCTCAGTGTCGTCGCTCTCCTCCGTGTCCGCAGACGCGAGCGGTAATATCGTCGTCGTCTGGTCATACTCCACTGATGGTGATGGCAACGGAGTGGCTGGTCAACGGCTGGATTGGTCCGGCGCGGCCCTGGGGGGCGAATTCCTAGTTAATACCACGACTGCTGGCAATCAGAGCCCCGGTGAAGTCGGGGCGCAGCCTGGAGGCGGTTTTGTGGTGGTCTGGGTTGGCGCCGGTGCGGGGGATCCCGACGGCATCTTCATGCAGCGTTATGGGTTGTCGACGACGGAGGCGGGCGGTACGGCCACGTTCGACGTGGTGCTGGAGGCAGCGCCAACGGCCGATGTCGTGATCCCGGTCAGCGTGCCGGACGCCACCGAAGGTGCGGTGTCGGTGGCTTCGCTTACCTTCACTAGCGGCAATTGGAACGTTGCGCAGACGGTTACAGTGACTGGCATTCAGGACTATATCAATGATGGCAATCAGGAATACAAGGTGGTGTTCGGAGCCGTGACAAGTGCTGACTCGAACTTCAACGCACTGAATCTTGCCGACCTCTCGGTCACCAACCTTGAGTTAGCAAACATGGCGCCGATGAACGTGGTGCCAGGTGCGCAAACGGTGAACGAGGATACTGGAAAGGTTTTCTCATCCGGCAACGGCAATCCGATCTCGATCAGCGATGTGGATTCCGGCACCAATGTCGTTCAGGTAGCACTTTCGGTGACCAATGGCACGCTCACGCTGGCGGCCGGGTTCTCGGGGCTCAGTTTTGACGCCGGCGACGGCACGGCTGACGCCGGCATGACGTTCACCGGAACGATCGCGAACATCAACGCGGCGCTCGACGAACTGCTCTTCAATCCGACTGCCGAATTCAGCGGCGCGGCACTACTAACCATCAGCACCAATGACCTGGGGAACTCCGGAACCGGTGGGCCACAAACTGACAGTGACACGGTGGCCATAACGGTTCTCTCGGTCAACGATGTGCCGATCAACACGGTGCCGAGCGCCCAGTCCGTTAATGAAAATACCTCCCTAGGCATCGCTGGCATCAGTGTTAACGACGTCGATGGTGACTTGAGCACGATACAACTGGCGGTGACCAATGGGTCGTTGAATGTCACCTTGAGCGGGGCTGCGAGTATTAGTGCTGGCGCCAATGGTAGCAGCACCCTTACACTCTCTGGCACACAAGCAGACATCAATGCGACCTTAGCGAGTCTCAGCTACCAAGGCAGCTTAGATTATGTGGGTGCTGATACCTTAACGGTGACCAGCACTGATAGCAATGCCGCGACGGACGTGGATACGGTGGGTGTTACCGTGAACAATGTGAATGTGGTCCCGGTAAATACGGTCCCGGGAACACAAGTGGTGGCAGAAGACACGGAAATTAATATCAGCGGCATCTCGGTCAATGATACCGATGGTGATCTGAGTACCGTCCAACTCTCAGTCACGCAAGGTACGCTGAATGTCAAACCGAGCGGTGCAGCCAGCATCACTGCCGGGGCCAATGGTAGTAGCACCCTGACCCTATCCGGCACACAAACCGACATTAATACAACGCTGGCGACGCTTAATTACCAAGGTAACCTGAACTACAATGGTGCGGATACTTTAACCATCCTGTCCACCGACAGCAATGCTGCGAACGACAGTGACACCGTTGGTATCACCGTAAATGCAGCCAACGACAACCCATTAAACACCGTACCGGGTGCCCAGTCCGTAAATGAGAATACGTCCCTAGGCATCGCTGGCATCAGTGTTAACGACGTGGATGGTAACTTATCAACCGTACGACTGGCTGTCACGCGAGGTGCGCTCAATGTCACCTTAAGCGGTGCCACTATCAGTGCGGGGGCCAATGGCACAAACACCCTCACCCTCTCGGGCACACAAACAGACATCAATGCCACCTTAGCCAACTTGAGTTACCAAGGCAACTTGGACTTCACAGGCAGTGACACGCTGACTATCATTAGCACGGATACCTATGGCAGCATGGATTCAGATACAGTGATAATTACTGTGAACAATGTAACTGTGGCGCCAGACCCTGATCCAACACCTGACCCTGAACCAGACCCTGATCCGACACCAGATCCAGGACCAGACCCTACACCTGACTCTAATCCAGATCCAGATCCGACTTTGGTTCCGGCTCCAGTTCCTGATACGGTTCCAACATCTGCTCCTTCGATAACTCCGACATCGACGCGAACTCCGGAATCAACCCAGACACCAACTCCAGAACCGAATCAGACCTCTGATCCGGCTACGAATAAGCCTGTTGGGGAAGTGAAGAAGGAAATATTCTTGCAACTAGCGATCGATCCAGATAATAGCCGGGCAGATCCTGAGCTGAAAGTAAAGATAAATCAGGTCACCGTATTTGACGGAGAGCGATCGGTTGATTTATCAGGTTTAATTTCGCAGAATGGTTTCATTGCGTCTCAGCTAGCTGACGATTATTTGTTGTCATTAAAACCAGAAGAGTATGAAGCTGTGATGAATAGTCAAGATTTATGGAAACAGATAGAACACATGCATAACGATATGCAGAAAACATTTGAAGAAGAACAGGCGGATAAGGAATTTGTAGCAATTATGGCAACGGGTACTGGTCTTTCGTTGACTGCTGGTGCTTTAGCATGGCTTATGCGTTCAGGTACGCTTCTTGCCAGTATGTTATCTACTATTCCTGCATGGAAAAGTGTAGATCCACTATCCATTGTGATTACCAATACAAAAAATGATGGTAAGAAAAAATTAGAAGAAGAAGAAAAGGACTCCAGGTTGGAGCCATTAGATTCTGCAGATGAATTATTCAAACAAAATAATTCGGATAAGTTGACATAACCAATATGATTAAATTACGACTACATCCCACTACCAGACTTAGCATAGGTTTGGTTGCTTTAACCATAAGCATACTGCTTATGGGAGAATTATTAGGTATTGTGCCTGATAAGTCTCAGGTTGCCCTTGATGCTAGAAAGAATTTGTCTGAAACACTCGCTGTGCAATTTGCTCTTGCCGCTGGACGAGAAGATTTTACTCAAATTGAGACGGCATTAAAACTGCTCGTGAAGAAAAATCCGGAAATACTGTCTGCGGCAATGCGCAGTAGCGATGGGTTGTTTTCCGCTACTGCAGGGAATCATGAAGCTATTTGGCGGAATTCTACTGATAGCGGCTCCTCATCGTCTTATGTTCAAATTCCAATCATGCAAAGTAATCAACTTTGGGGTAAGGTTGAATTGAGCTATACGCCATTGTTGGGGCATGATTCCTGGAGTGAATTCAAAAATTCTTTTTGGGGGATGCTGTTATTCGTCACAGTCGCTGGCTTCTTGACCTACCTGATTTTTCTTAAACGCGCACTGAAAGAGCTGGATCCTTCTGGCGTTATTCCAGCACGGGTTAAGTTGGCTTTTGATACGATGACAGAAGGTGTACTTATTCTCGATGAAAAAAGCCAGATCGTGTTGGCTAATACAGCCTTTTGTGATGGTGTAGGATTAGACCTTGATTACCTTATCGGCAAGGAAGCCTCCAGTTTAAATTGGGAAAGGGGTGCTGTGGAGCAATTGAAAGAAGACTGGACATATCCTTGGATAGAAACATTAAAAACCATGGATGTCCATACTGATGTACGACTTTGTTTTAATTCAAATAATAAGATTAATCAAGTTTTTATGGTTAACTGTTCTCCGATATTAGGCGGCGATAATCAATGTAAAGGCGTGATGGTAACTTTTGGTGATATCACGGAACTAGAGGATAAAAACCAAAAGCTACAAGGTATGATTGAAAAACTTGAAGTGACAAGAAATGAGGTATCCCGCCAGAATGATGAATTAAAAATACTGGCGGAAATTGATCCATTAACGGGATGCTATAACCGAAGAGCATTTCATGCGCATTTCGATAAAATATTTTATGATGCCGGTGACCAGGATGTCGGTCTAAACTGCATTATGCTCGATATCGATCATTTCAAATCTGTTAACGATAATTTCGGACATCAAACTGGGGATGAGGTGATTAAGCTGGTCGCGAATATAATTAGTGAAAATATGCGCGATACAGATATAGTCGCTCGTTATGGCGGCGAGGAGTTTTGTCTTGTATTACCCTGCCTTGATAATGAGACTACCCTGGCAATCGCAGAAAGGATTCGCGTTAGTGTTATGAATTCTACCGAGTATCCTATTATTGGGATTAAAGGCGTTACCATAAGTTTGGGAATATCTACGATAAAAGATGGTGTTTTAAACCCCAATGAAATGATTGATTTGGCCGATAAGGCGCTATATTACGCTAAGAATAATGGCCGCAACCGTGTTGCTGTTTGGCGTGACGGGGTAGAGGAAGATGTAGATATTTCCGCACCTGATAAGGCAGTTGATGAACGTGATAGCTTAATGACGATTGGTGAAAATAATTCGCTTGATACTGACGCCAAAATTCTGCATAAAAAGATTAAAGAGCTCGAGGATTTAAATGATGAGCAAAAGAAGACCTTCATTCATGACTTGAATTTCGATTCCATCACTGGATTACCGACTCGTGTATTGTTACTTGATCGCCTTAATAGTGCAGTGAGTTATGCTCAGAGGAATAAGAGCAGCGTCGCTGTACTTTCACTCTCATTCGAAGCTTACAATCTTATACAAAGCACTCTGGGGTATAAAGCTGCAGAGAAACTGATTGTCGAGCTTTCCCAAAAATTAAGCACTGTATTACGTAAGACAGATACCATTTCATCGGATATATCTATGGGAACAATTGATTTTGTTTTGTGCAGGAAGAATGACGATGGTTTTTATGTTTTGATCCCTGAGCTAAAAGAAGAACAATCCATAACGTTGATTATAAATCGCATTTATTCCATTTTTAGTCAGCCTGTGATATTAGAAGAATTAAATATTAAGGTTGATAGCGCTATTGGAGTCAGCATGTTTCCGATAGATGGGAGAGAACCAGATGGCTTACTTAAATGCGCTGATCTGGCACGACATTATGCGGAAACACAGGGTAAAAGTAATTGTCAGTTTTACTCGGATAAATTGAATAATCTGTTTACGTCTCAGTTAAAAATAGAATCTGAGCTTGGACGAGCTATTGAATGTAATGAGCTAGAAGTCTATTATCAGCCGATTATTGATACTAAAACCGGAAATATTAGCAAACTTGAGGCATTATTGCGCTGGAATCATCCTGAAAAACAGTTCCTCTCGGCGATGAGTTTTATTGATGTTGCTGAAAAAAGTGGGCAGATAATAGGTATCGGTGACTGGGTCTTACGTGAAGCCATTCAACAACTGGCTATTTGGCGAAAGGACATATCTCAAAATATATTTATTTCGGTCAATATATCGGCACTACAGTTACGGCATGATGGGATGGTGGAAAACATTCTCAGATATTTACGTGAAAATGATGTGCCACCGAAAAATTTGATACTTGAAATCACTGAAACCTCGATCATACAGGATATGGAGCATGCGATCTGTATTATGGTGCAACTCCGTGAACATGGAATCCAGATTGCCCTTGATGATTTCGGTACGGGATACTCTTCATTGCAGTATCTTCAGAAATTCCCAATAGATATTATTAAAATTGATCGTTCATTTGTAAGTAATGTTGAGTCAAATGATAGTGATGCTAGTATTGTTTCCATGATAATCGATATAGCGAAAAAATTGGGATTTGCCACAGTGGCTGAGGGAGTGGAAACGGAGGCGCAATTTAAGCTCTTGCGAAACATGGGGTGCAACGAGATACAGGGGTATCTAATTAGCCGCCCGATTCCAAAAGTACAAATGTGCAAAATGTTGGAGCATCAGGAATCAAGCAAAAACAAAGGTAAGATAAAATTAGTTGGTTAACTTAGTCTCTTGTTCATACGATCAATACAACGCCTGCTGATCAGTAGATTACAAAAAATACAGTTGCGCCCTCGCCCTAGAGAAATTTGCTTATTGAATGTCTGTTACTTTAACTTCAACACGACGATCAGGAGACAGGCAGTCTATTAATGTCGTTCTTTTCATATTTTCTCCGCATTTGTCTCCGGTTACCGAGTTACTTTCGCCCCTACCTTCAATAAATATACGATTAGGATCTATGCCTTTTGAAATCAAGTATATTTTGACAGTTTCAGCACGACGTAAAGAGAGTTTTTTATTATAGTTGTTAGAGCCAAGACGATCAGTGTAACCAATGACTATAAAATTGTTTTGAACATCCTGCAGCTCTCTTGCGAAATTCTCCAATATTTGAGCACTGCTTGTTTTTAGTGCTGCACTATCAAAATCAAATAATGCATCACCTGGCGATGTGATTTTGATTAGTTTTCCATAATCTGTGGCTACAGGGGCAAGTTTTGCCACAACTTTTTTTGGGGGTTCATTGTGCTCGGCATAGAATTCATGATCCAAGGTTGTGCATGAAAGTAATGCAGGTAAAACCATCATCCCGACAAAACAACTTTTAGTTAATGATATTTCCACGTTCTCGTCTTTTTTGAAAATATAACACTGAATTCTCTATTTCTAGTGCGAAATAAATTTGCTCCGCGCGCCCTGCACCTATCCCCGCAGCAAGACTACGAGGTATTGCAGCGCAAAAAACCAAAAACGACGCGCTACGCTGACTTCAAAAACGAAAACTATAATGCTCCCCGTGGCAAGACCACGGGGAATCGCAAGTTCAATGACATTTCGTTCAATGAGCTGTTGGCCGTGTTGCAAAAATAAGTAGCTTAATAATGAGGTCAATACCCTGCTATTTGCTGCTTACCGCTTTATCAATTTCGTGTTTAATTGTATCTATTCATTTCATGTATTTTGAGTATAGTCTAAATGGAATAACTGCTCTCACAAAATAGCGTTTTTTTTTCAACTCAACATCATTGCTAAATATTCTAATGCAACAAATCAGGACAAATGAACAATTGTAATTATATAATTTTTCTCTTAGCTCTATTGCCTTTAGGGCACATTACAAACAGTTTCGCAGAGTCTCCTGAATCGACTGATCTTTCTGCACTGACTACTGTCGACAACGAAATTCGTAAAAGAGCTACTCAATCGATTACAACCGCCGAAATTAGGGGCCTGATTAAACCACTGCGTGAAGCGGTACTTTCAACAGATGTGACAGCAAAGGTCTCACATATCAGTGTAAAAGATGGAGATCATTTCAAGCAAGGTGAAAAATTAATACAATTTGATTGTGATCGACAAAAGGCAGAGCTAAGGGCCGCTAAAGCAGAAACCAAAGCTAGAAGATTGATGTTTGAAAATAATCAAAATTTGTCGCAGTTCAATGCTGTCGGTTCATTAGAGGTTGAAGTCTCCAAAGCTCAGTATGATAAAGCTTTAGCAGAACTAAATGTTACCAAAGTACGCCATCAAAAATGTGAAATTAAAGCACCTTGGAATGGGCGCGTAACTAAAGTAAATGCACATGCGCATGAAGTGATAGAACCAGGTCGGGAAATTATGAAAATCTTGGATGATGATAGTCTTGAGATAGAAATGATTGTTCCATCTAAATGGCTTCGTTGGTTGGAATCAGGCATCAATTGTCCCATTACGGTTGATGAAACGGGGGAAAATTATGACATCAGAATATCTAGAGTTGGCGCTCGTGTTGACCCAGTGTCGCAAACAGTACGTATATTCGCAAGTTTTAAAGACGAAGTCACTGATATTTTAGCTGGCATGAGTGGAACTGTTATCTTTGATCTACCTTATGACAGATAAGCAAGTTAACGAGGATAACAAACCTCTTTCTGTTTTACTCCAATTAGAAGCTGATGCCCGAAAATCTGAAGATGTATTATCGCTACATTATTTTATCGTTAATGAAACACGGCGACTTCTTCATTATCGACACGCAGTTCTTTTCAAAGCTGCTGGACAAAAAAAAACAAGCTTTCATGCGATAAGAGCTTCTGGTGTCACTTTGATTGATCGTGCGATACCAAAAATACACTGGATAGAACGTGTAGTTAACCAGTTGAGAATTAATAATCCGGGTGATCAGCCAGTTAAAGTTCTTGTTGAACAGTTGCCAGAGGAATTACAACAAGACTGGCGTAATTTGTCATTACCCTTCCCTCTTTGGGTTCCTTTGAATTTGCCTGATGGTTTTTTAGTCGGTTCTTTGTGGTTGGAGAAAGAAACGGCTTGGAGTGATAATGAACTTTTCCTAATCAAGCGATTAACGGATACTTACGCCCATGCCTGGGGTTACTTTGACAAACACCGGCGTTTGAAATTATGGTTCTTTTCACGCAAAATAGCTTGGGCGTTAGTGACTGTCCTGATCACGGCACTTTTGTTGCCTGTTCAGCATTCAACATTGGGACCAGTTAAAGTAGTCGCTAAAGATCCGTTGATTGTCAGCGCTCCTATCGATGGCGTTATAGCATCAATTCCCGTAGAGCCCAATCAACCGGTTACTCAGGGGTTGATGTTATTAAGTTATGAAGATACCAATTATCGAAATGAATATGCCATAGCAGCGCAATCCCTTGCTGTTACTCAGGCTGAACTGAAGAAATCTACTCAGAGTGCATTTCAAGACCCAAAAAGTAATGCAGAAGTAGCATTATTAGAGGCAAAAGTTGATTTGGCGATTATCAAGAAAAACTATGCTAGGGAGATGCTTGATCATGTCAACGTTGTCGCAGAACAAGGAGGGCTTTTACTTTTTAGTGATAAATCAGAATTGATTGGCCGGCCAGTTACTACCGGCGAAAGACTGATGGAAATTGCTGAAATCGGAAAATTGATGTTACGTATTGACTTGCCTGTTGAAAATAATATTGATTTTCCTTTGGGTGCTTTAGTTAAAGTGTATCTTGATGTTGATCCTTTAAATTCGATTGATGCAAAAGTTACTTATACCAGTTTTCGTGCTGAAGTTGTCCCAGGAGATGTGCTTGTTTATCGAGTTGAGGCTGAATTAACTGAAGAAGTGGAAAACTTAAGAATCGGTTGGCAAGGTACCGCTAAAATTTATGGTAGTTCAGTCAATTTATTTTTTTATCTTTTTCGTCGTCCATTGGCAGCTGCACGTCAATACCTAGGTTATTGAAATCAGCGCCATACCTTTAGAGGATGTCCAAAAACTGCCGTCATTACGGGAGGATTTGCAGTTATTAGAAGCGCCGAATGCCTATGACGGATCTCGGGCTTGGACACTCTATGATCCAGTAAGTAATCAATTTTTTCGCATCGGTGTGTTAGTTTTTTACATGCTAAGTAATTGGTCTGTAAATAATAGCCGGGAATTAATTAATAAAATATTAGCTGATACAGTATTTAATCCAACCGAAGAAGATGTATCTGCCCTCATTAGCTTTCTGCATTTTAATAAATTAACAGTTCAGTCCCATATTCAACAATCTACAGAATATATTTCACAGCATCAAAAATATAATATAAGTCGTTGGAAAAGACTCTTCAGTCAATATCTGTTTTTCCGAGTACCTCTTTTTCGGCCTGACGTTTTTTTAAATCGAACCTATCCGTCTGTAAAAAAACTCCTCACACCAATTTTTTTATATTTTATTATTTTCATTGGTGTTATTGGTATTTATTTCGTGTCCCGGCAGTGGGATGTTTTTGTCAATACATTTTTACACTTCTTTACATTTCAAGGTGCTTTCATCTATGCAGTAGCCTTGATAGGTACAAAAACTTTTCATGAACTAGGACACGCCTATACGGCTAAGCACTATGGTTGCCGGGTTCCTAGTGTGGGCGTGGCTTTTATGGTCATGATGCCAATGTTGTACAGTGACATGACAGACACTTGGCGCTTACGGTCAAAAAAGCAAAGAATGCATGTAGCAGCCGCTGGCATGATAAACGAATTGATGCTTGCCGGTGTCTGCCTGTTTATATGGGCATTTCTTCCGGACGGCATATTCCGCAGTGTTTGCTTCATTATCGCAACAACCAGTTTGGTAAGCAGTTTCGCTATTAATTTAACGCCATTTATGCGCTTTGATGGCTATTATATTTTGTCGGATTGGTGGGGTGTCGATAATTTGCAACAACGCTCATTTCACCTCGCACAGTGGAAATTACGTCAACTGTTATTTGGTGCAATTGAAGACAAACCTGAACATTTATTTCCAAGCCTCGAATTTAAATTGATCTGCTATGCATGGCTTACTTGGCTTTATCGATTGATATTGTTTCTCGGAATTGCTTTGCTTGTTTATCATTTCTTTTTTAAATTATTAGGTCTTATTCTTTTTATTGTTGAGATAGTTATGCTCATACTGATGCCCATTTATAAAGAAATAAGACAATGGTGGGTGTTAAGAAGCAAAATTCGTCAAAGTGGCCGATTATGGTTCTGGGCTATTTTTTTACTTGGTTCATTTGGCTTGCTATTCATTCCCTGGAATTCTCATGTGCAGATCCCTGGGGTTTTGACCTCGGCAACTTATGCCTCTATCTATACTTCTGAATCGGCTCAAATTGTCTCAATAGACATCGAGCGTGGACAGAAGGTCGAAAAGGACCAAGTATTAATGGTTCTAAAATCGGCTAAATTAGACAAAGAGATTGAACTTTCTCAGAAACAGCTCAAACTTTTCAAGCTACGAGCTATGAGAGCGGTTACCAACCGACAAGATCAGGATGATTTGCATGTGATCTTGGAACAAATCGCAGCGGAATCCAGCAAACTAGAAGGCTTAGAAAAAAGGCGAGCGAAATTAATACTGCGCGCTCCATTTTCAGGCGTAGTCGCTGAGATAGACGAAACCTTACATGTGCATCAATGGATCAATGATGTCACGCCACTCTGTTTTATGATGGATCCACATGCGATTGAAATAAAAGGCATCGCCTCTGAGAATGAACTTAATAGAATTGAATTGGGACAACAAGCACTATTCTATCCAAACAATCCTTTCTTGCCTAAATTAACAGCCTCTATAAATAGAATCGACTGGGGAAATATTAAGAATCTAGACATGACATATCTCGCCTCCCAATACGGAGGAGAAGTGGCTGTTAAAAGCAATAATGAGGGTATGTTTGTACCGGAAAATACTGCCTATGCTGTCCGTTTAGGAAATATCTCATCCACTGTGCTAAAGCAAGAAATGAGCGGCAATATACTTATCATTGGAAAACCAATTTCACCCGCTAAAAGAGCTTATGAGCTTGTAGTTTCAGTCATTATAAGAGAAAGTGGTTTTTGACTATAAATAGCGAAGTGATAATGGTTATTTTAGCCAGAACAACATCAAAGTTTGTGCTGAACGTGACATCACGCCGCTCACCGTCCCGGGGCGTGATGCTCATCATCTGCCCATAGAACAGCGATTGCAAGCCGATGCTCCTGAGCCTCATACTGACGGCCCCTTGGTTAGCATGACGCATTAACTTAAAACAAAATCAGGACGCGAACTTTACGGCAGACGTAAATGCACTATCGAACCGGTACTTCGTATTATCAAACAGGTATTAGACTTTCGCCAACTCCTGATGCGCGGACTTCAAGCAGTAGCGAGTGAACAGGAGTTGGTTACCATGGTCTATAATTTCAAGCTAATGTTTGCAATGACGACTGGGTAGCGAAAAAACGCCTTGTGCGAAGTAAATTAAAAGACAAATAAATTCCCAGTCTCACTTTTGGATATACTGTAAAAAAAGCTTGAAGCAGACAAAAACTGTAATACGTCTCCAATAGTTAACTTATTATCTTGCCCTATCCGACAGACTCCTAGGTTAATTTGGCGAACAGCTTGAATCATTAATTTTGTACCATACTGTTATCAATATTATAATTCTTCGTATTTATACGTATTGACTAACCCTTTTGTAATTTTACGACTTTACTTCTTTTCTTAATTAACATGTTAAATGTGCTTTAACATTAAATTGGTTGTCTATTCTTGTTTTTCCATCATCTGGTTAGCTTTTGCAATTTATGCGGGCCGTTTAATTCTTGACCTTGAATTGTGGTTTGCTTTATTAGCGACCCTATTGCTTGGGTTGCCACTATATCTTGCCGCTACCTATGCGGTCACCATGCAACGAATTCATCGTTTAAGCCAATTTCATCACAAAGGCATTTTGCATTGGTTTCTAAACCGTAGATTTTTGGCGTATACAGGGTGGTTGCTTTGGGCTGTTACATTTGCCTTTCTACTGTTACTTTATCTTGGTGCCACAAAGCCATTAGAATGGATTGCCTTGCTTATTTCCATACCCGTATTTGCCATCATTTACACGTTTTTTTCGCCCATTGCCGCGCGAGAATATAAGCCGTATATCGCAGCACATAAATCCCTCACATGGACACGCTGGTGCACAGCTCTAGTCATGGCCATAGGTTATGTTTTATTACAGATATTTGTGGGCGAGAACCATCAACATGCCTCGTTGGCAGATGCTGTTCACGAAGGAATCCAAAGCAACGGCAGAAGTAATAGTGTTTTAGTTCTTGAAACAGCGCGTTTATTGAGTCTTCTTGTGGAGCTTAGAAGTTATGTGCTCGGCAATTTATATTTGCTAAATGGTGCCGTTTACCTGGGATTTGTCTTTTTGGGCAGTTTAATGATTTTCTACAATATCTCACTCGCCCTTTCTAGTTTCATGCTCCCTACTTCTGAATACCGCCGCATACTTGGACCGATACAAGACACTGATCGACCACCAAAACTGCCACCGCAATCTTTCGCAACCACCTCGGCATTTGTGACTGTCTTTGTGTTTTTTATTTATCTACCGACCACGGTTTATCTTGATGGTTGGTTACGCACCAATCCGCAGTTTGTTAAACAGTTTTATCAATCACAAACGCTTATCATTGAAACGGTAGAAATGATCGGGGAAGATTACTATAAACTGGGCACATCAAAACAAATTCAACGCGCTTATCTCGATGGTATTGGTGAATTAGATTTTTCTATCAATGAATTAAGGCTCGTCTCAGATACCGGCTTTCAGAAAATGACGGAAAATGTTGATGACTACCTAGACTGGTATTACAGTTTACCCGCAGAATATGAACGTATCGTGGCATTGGCAACCGGTGCACTTGAAGAATGGATGGCTGAAACACTGCAGGCTCATCTCATGCAAGGCGATGCGTTCGGACCGGTACAGAAATCTATTGATCAAGCTTTTCGGATGAATGAACAATTGCAAGTGGAGCATCTTAAAAAGGTCGATCAAATACTAATTGAGAATCGTCTTCAACCCAAGACAGCACAGCTTGATATCATCAAACAATCGTCACTTGTTGCCATGCAAGAACCACCCGACCACAGTGTCATTGTCAATATGGAAAACCGTTTATTGATTTCTGGCAGTATGGGCACGGCAGGTGCTGTGACCGGTGTAATTGCTGGAAAGATAACCGCTAAGGTAGCGGCAAAGGGCGCTATTAAACTGGGTGCTCAGGCGTTATTAAAAATAACGGCGGCCAAGGTGGCTGGTGCATTAGGTGGTACAGCTGCAGGCGCAGCAACGGGTGCAGCTGTTGGTTCAGTTTTCCCAGGAATTGGCACGGCAATAGGTGCGACACTGGGTGGTATCGTCGGTGGTGTTACCATTGGTTTGTCGGTTGAAAAACTCTTGCTAATGCTTGAAGAAACGTTTTCTCGTGAAGAATTTAAACAACAAATTCTTGAGTCTATTGAAGAGTCTCGACTTGAGTTTAATGAAGTATTAGAACCAACAAATCCATGACTTCTAGAACTAATGTATATTGGTGTTAACAAACTAATGTATATTGGCTCACACACGATCTGACATTTTGGGACTCAAGGCACGACCATAGCGTACAGTCGGCATTCGGCCAAAACCAGTCAGTCACTACTTTCAATAAATCTCCGATAATCTGGTCAAATAATAACAGACAGCCAGCATTGTCATGATCAGTATATCGTTTCATTTAGGATGATATATAGTTAGCAAACCTGACAAACATAACAACTCTGTTGTTATTGATGCCAAAAGTATGGCAGATGTACTGAAATTATATAATTACTTGTTATGCGTCGCAATTAGAGCCTATGCCATGCAATTTCGCGAGAACGCGTAGACGTTAAAGCCTCTTGCAAAACTCATAAAAACATAGGGAATTAGTGGCTGAAACAGCCAGAAAAAGAAAAGAACTTGCACATAAATGGTAAAGGCTAAAGTGAAATACCTCCTGCTTTTTTATGCTCTCCTTGTTGCGCCGTTTGAAAGTTAACTTGGCAATACTAAGGGATGAGATCATTACAATTAATTTAAATCAGGAGATAACGCTATTGAAAATTAATGGCAGTATTAAGGAAACAACGCATATTCTACTTTTATCAACAAGCAAAGAGGTAATTACATTATGAAAAATATAACAATTATTATTGCAGTTAGTATCTTTACACTTTTCTTTAATAGTCAGATCATTGCATCAGGATATTCAGGGAAAACTGAATCTGGAGAATCGGCTAGTTCTATGGCAGAAGCAATCAAACATGCAGAAATGGCTAAAGCACATGCAGATGATCCGAAGAAGATTCTTCAACATGCAGAGAAGAGCTTAGAGTACAATAAAAAAACTGAGAAAGAAGCGTCTGGAAAAGGAAACGCCAGGGGAGTGGCGCACATAAATGCGTCAATCAAACACTTAGATGAAGCTATAAAACACGCTAAAATGGGACATGCTGATGTCGCCAGCAAGCATATTGATAGTGCGTTAGAAGAAATGCATGAGTTTGTGCCATTTGATTGACTTACCTCGCTATGCAATGAAAAGCTAATTCATAAAATTAAGAGTTAGAAATCATAATTGCTGCAATACTCGGTTTTATCACGTTTTATAAGTGTAATTCGTGCTTATCCGGTTGTTATCCTTTATCGTCCGCTTAGGTCACGAAGACCTTAATAAGGAAAGTGAAGATGAAGATGTTGATGAAGCCAGTCAGGCTGCGACAGATGCTATAAAACATTTTAAGGAAGCTATGAAATAATCTAAGTAGTTTCAGTATGAAAAATACAATGAGTAAATCCAACTGTCTTTTATCTGCTGCTTTAACCCTTCCAACGCCCAAGGTTTGCGCCGCCGACCGGCGGCGAAGGGTATGTGCTCGCAGGGACAAGCTGTCCGATCCCTAAAGCGATTGATCTTGATTCGTCAATACAAAATCAGCTCAAAGTGATGGATGAAATGGAAGAAAGGTTTGAGCAGCTATCTCTCTTGTAAAACAAAACTCGGCCGCTTGCGGCCGAGTTTTTTTATCCTGACTATACCCTTTTGCTAAACGGTTTTTATCAGATTGTAGATAAATTCCGCAAAAAACAGTTTTCTCTATCGACCTACTTGACTAGATCAGGGTCGATTTTTAAATTATTCAGAACATTCTTTACGCCATCTACCGAATGTGCAATGCTGTGGGCCTTTTCTTTTTCTGCGTCTGATTCCACCGCACCAGTTAATACTACAATTCCGTTGTTGTCTGTATCTACTTTAATGTGCAAAGAATCAATATCTTTTGCCCCAAGTAACTTGGCTTTGATTTGAGTAGTAATAGCTGAATCTTTTACAAATTCCCCAATACTACTACCTTCCGCAGAAACTACGGCAGGAATAAAAAATATACTGATCAAAAACAAAGTGGCAATTAATTTTATAATTTTCATATCATTTACCTTAGGTGGTTAAAATTAAAGTTGAATCGGCCCGGTTTTTCCGGAGACCTTTTGGTTTGAGTCAAGCTGCCTTATCTGACTCTTCCAATTGACGATAATATGCCATTTCGTATTCTGCCGGTGGAATATTTCCTATTGATTCCAATAACCGACGATTGTTAAACCAATCAACCCACTCCAAGGTTAGGGTGATGTGTGTTGTCAAATATGGAGTCCATTGGGTTAAGCAGCGAGAAGGTTTTCATAATATTTCTGCGTAAATGCTGCTGGTGACGGGTAGCTTAGTCTTTCTTGCTTACGCTGTCGGTTATAAAATATTTCGATGTATTCGGTAATCTCCTGAATTGCCTGTTGTCGTGTCTTGAATTTTCGATGATGCACCAGTTCATTTTTAAGTATCCCCCAAAAACTATCTATTGGTGCCTTGTCCCAACAATCACCCTTGCGGCTCATAGAGGCGGTCATGCCGAACTGTTTCAATATTCTGGTAATCATGTGCACAGTACTGGCTGCCACGATCTGAATGAAGAATCAGTCCTATGGGTAGACGTTTTTTGGCGGTTGCACGAAACAAAGCCTGTATAACAAGATCCTTGGTCATTCTTTCACTCATGGAATAGCCCACCAACTCTCCATTAAATAGTTCTTTTATTCCAGCCAAATACAACCATCCCTCATCGGTTGAAATATAGGTAATGTCACTTACCCATGCTTTGTTTGGTGCACTAACAGCAAATTCTCGTTGTGATATATTAGGCGCTATTGGCAGGTGGTGTTTAGAATCGGTTGTCACCTTAAATTTTCGTTTCTGTTTGCAGCGCAAACCCAGCTTCTTGCGTAGTGTTCGTACACGGTATTGTGTAGCCTGTACGCTATGATCTGCTAGATCACTATGCAGCCGTTTTGCACTGTAGGTCTCACGTGTTCGTTGATGGGCAGCTTTTATCTCTATTTCCAGCCTTGCATTCTCCCGTTCACGCTTACTTGGCGCGCGAATTCTCGAGGCATAAAAGCCACTTTCAGAAACACCAAATACACGACACATGGAGGCAATCGGGTACGCTCGTCGCATCGACTCAATTAGACCGTATTTCACTGCGACTCCTTCGCGAAATAGGCCGCACACTTTTTTACGAAGTCACGCTCCATTCTGACTTCTGCTAATTCACGTTTTACTCTGGATAGTTCCAATTCAAGCTCAGATAGTGGCTTCTGGTTTTTGCCTAG
>RCMY010002194.1_pt1 | contig 18094 bp, 17 predicted proteins | sample 2041341 | NCBI WGS metagenome assembly RCMY01 (sample SAMN09708234, study PRJNA481090) | Marine sediment metagenome, whole genome shotgun sequencing project. | reverse complement strand
CATCTCATTCGTATTGTTTTGTTCAATTGCAACGCTTGCTAATCTAACCAAGTCAGTAATAATTAATTTTTCACTTTCTACCAGGATTTTTGGATATTCATAATAAACAGAAAAAGTACCTAAAACCTCTTTTTCTGCGGATAAGATTGGAAATGACCAACAGGCAATAAAAGGATGCTTTACGCTTTTATTAAATTTAACCCATTGTGCATCATGGGTTATATCTTCCCTTATAATTTCTTCTTTATTTTTAATAGCTTGAGTACAACAACACGAAATAGACTCTACAGAGACACCATCAATGGCTTTTATGAAATTCTCTGGTAAATTGGATAAATAATGTAAACTTTGTTTATTCTGATCGAATAATAATATAGCAAGTCTACTGTTTTTAAGATTTTCTTCAGCAGTTTTTACAATAAGATCACTAATTTCTTTTATGGGTTTATTTTGTGTGATCATTTCCAATATTTTTCGGATTTCATCACTTAGTAATTCTTCTTTTTTTCGAACAGTAATATCGTTTTGAACCCCTATAAAATGGGTCAAATCTCCGTTATCATTGTAAATTGGAGTAATCGTTAATTCATTCCAAAACAGTGAGCCGTCTTTTCTGTAATTTCTAAGTATAACATGACAAGGCTTACCTTGATTAATAGCAGTTCTCATTACCTGAATTGCTTCTTGATCACGGTCATCATTTTGTAAAAAACGGCAATTTCTACCCAATGCATCTTCTTTAGAATAGCCTGTCATTTTCACAAAAGAATCATTGCAATAAATAATAGGAAGATCGGGTAATTTGGCATCGATTATCAAAATTCCATTACCCGCTGCCTCTAATGCCTGATTTTTAATTTTAAGAGATTGTTCTACGTCTTTTTTATCTGTTACATCTCTAACAATGGTTAAAAGACCTTTGTGATTTAGCGGAACTATGCGCGCTTCATAATGCTCTACACGATTATCGCCAGAATAGGTATATTCCGTAATCTGAACTTTTTTACTTTTTATCGTTTGTTTTTGAATTTTGTTAATTATTCTATACATATCAACAGGCAAAACATCTTTCATATTTTTACCAATTATCTGATCCTTAGGTAAAAATAATTTTTCTGGATTTTGCACATAGACCTCTAAAAAATTACCAAAATAATCTTGAACAAATAACAAATCAGGAATCGCCAGTAAAATTGCTTTATTCTTTGCTTCAAAAGATTTTAAATCAAAAGCCAATTTTCTTTGTTTTGTTATATCCTGAATAAATCCTTCTAAAGCAATTAAATTTCCATCCATATCAAAAACACCTTCGCCTTGTCTCCAGATATATTTTAACTGTCCTTTTTTGGTTTTAATACCAAACATAACATTATAAGATTCCTTTTTTTTAATTGCTTTTTGAATGGTATTCCAAACTTGATTTTTATCTTCGTCAATGATTAATTCTCCAAAATTGATTTTACCCTCTATAAATTCATTAGCATGATAACCTGTAAGAGTAAAGCAACCTTCACTTATGAAAAATACCTCCCAATTTTTAGAGTTTTTACTTTGATAAACAACACCTGGCACATTATTTATTAAAGTTTTGATTCTTCTTTCACTCTCCAATAAAGCCATATTCGTTTTTATACGAGCGGATATATCTTGTATTGTTCCAATTTTGCCAATTACTTTGTCTTTATTATCTAAAACTGCACTTCCTTTTGCAATGACATGCCTGATTTTTCCATCGAAACCAATGATGCGGTATTCTATATGATATGCTTTCTTTTTTGCACTAGCTTTTTCCATTAATTCGAGTGCCATTTTTGAATCGTCAGGATGTAAAGAATCATAAACAGAAGTAATATTTAAGCGCTTATCTCCTGCTTGTAATCCGTAAATTTTATAAAATTGATCTGAAAAATTTGCCACATTGCTTAGCGCATTCCAACGCCAACTTCCAACCTCTGCCAAATCTTGAGCGACTTGCATTTCATGATCCTTCTTCTTAACTGTTCTTTGAAGTGTTAAACGTTCCGTAATATCTACAATTACACAGATTACGACCAAATTTTCTTCAATTTTTATTGGATTAAGACTTATTTCAACCGGAAATATTGAACCATCTTTTCTTTTACCAGAAAGTTCAAGACCTTTACCTAAAGGTCTTGCATGTGGGTTTTTAATAAAGTTTTCTCGATGAAATTTGTGTGAGGCATGTAGTTTTTCTGCAATTAATACTTCAACCTTTTGGTTTATTAATTCGCCCGAAGAATAACCAAACATTTTTTCGGCAGAAGGGTTTACGCGAATAAGAATACCGCTTTGGTCAACTACTAGTATACCTTCGGTTAAACAAGCATAAATGCTTTCAAATAAAAATACATCGTTAATATGAGCCCCCATCTGACAAGTACTAGTTTTTTTGAGAATTTCTTGTTGAAAAACAAAAATTTTATATCACTTGTAATTTATCCAACTAATTAATTAAACATTAGTTATCTAAAAAATATATAAGTTAAAATGTAGGTATAAGTTACAAAAAATATATTTCCTATTTGCTAAAATAAAGTAAATCTTTCTCCAACGTTTAATGATGTATGTCATTGATTAATAGCAAAAAAATAGATAATTTTGAACTAAATTATTCACATGAACAAAGGTCTAGTTCTTTCAGGAGGTGGCATGCGAGGAATTGCCCATATTGGTGCCATTAAAGCCTTGGAAGAAAACGGTTATTCTCCTACTCATATTGCAGGCACAAGTGCAGGTGCTATAGTTGGTGCATTGTATGCAAAAGGGTACCACGCAACAGAAATTCTTGATTTTTTCAAAACCGCTCAAATTTTTAATCTTACGAATTTTGCTTTAAACAAACCCGGTTTTATTGATTCTGAAAAATTATATGCCAATTTTAAATCTTATTTACCAGAAGACACCTTCGAAAGCCTAAAAAAGCATCTCTTTATTACTGCAACCAATTTACTTGACGGGACCTTAGAAGTTTTCGAAAGCGGCAAACTCATCACACCCATTTTAGCATCTGCCGCTTTTCCCGGTGTTTTTACACCCGTAAAATTTAACGATAAAACCTATATCGATGGCGGAACCATTAATAATTTTCCGGTAGATATTCTTAAAGATAAATGTGACCAAATAGTTGGTATCTATTTGAGTCCGTTTGAGATCTTAGAAAAAAACAATTTAAAATATTCTTTTAGCATTTTGGAAAGAGCTTATAGAATTAAATCTGCAAGCATCTCTATGAATAAATTTTCAGACTGCGACTTGGTTATTTTTCCAAAAGATTTAAATAATTACGGTACTTTTTATGTCAAAAATGCGGATGCCATCTTTAATTTAGGGTACGAAACAGCTCAAAAAGCGATACAAAGTAACATGGACTTTCTAAAATTGAGCTAGTTACTTTATATTTTAATTTTTATTATTTAAAGAAAAATAACATAAAATGCTCTCTTACCTAATCCACCTTTGAGCGAAAAAAGTAAGAGAGCAGTAAAGAAAGAATTCATTACGTTATTATCCGAATGAAAAGTTAGCTATGAAACTTCAATCATTTTTGGTTTACGTTTTTTGGATTCTTCTTTTTTCATCAATTTAAATTTTAAAATACCATCATTATATTTCGCTTTCACATCTTCATCTTTAATGGTATCAGGTAACAGCAAAGATCTTTCGAAAGAATTATAGCTAAATTCTTGACAAGTATAATTTTTTTCTTTCTCTTCTTTTTCAGTTGATTTTTCAGCAGAAATATTTAAGTAACCATTATCAATGGAAACCTTAAAATCTTTCTTAGAAAATCCGGGAGCAACTAATTCAATTTCAAAATCTTTGTCGGTTTCGATAATATTCATGGCTGGTTCGGTAGTTTTTCCGTTAAAGAAATTGTCATCAAATAATCCCATATTCATCAAATTACTACCGAAAAAATCGTCGGTATCAAAAAAACTAGATGGAATCAGACTACTTGATGGTCTTCTTTTTTTAAATTTTACTAGTGACATAGCTTTATATTTTTAGATTAAACAATAATTATTGAGCTAAGTTACGAGCGTAACCAAGTTTTTAAAATGATACAAATCACAATTCCAAATAATCTTAATCATCTTTTTTGCTGAACTTTAGTAAAACCTTTTATATAAAAAAATTAGAATCCTGACCCAAATCATTTTAAAACAATTTGAGATGTAATAACTTTAATAAATGAAGTAAAAATATGTTTACTTTTATTCCAACATTAAAGCATTAAATCATGATAATCAAAGCTTTACCTAAAAAAAAGTCTCAAAATAGTTTTAAAGATTTTTATGCAGAAATTTCTAAGCACCTGCCAAAATTAGAAAACTTTACGCGAGCAAAAATTAAAATTGCCGAAAATGAAGGTGCTATTAAAAAAGGATTTTATACACTAAATGATATTTTAGATGACGTTTATTGGCAGATTTATAAAGATTATTCTAAAGAAATGAAGAAAGAATCTTTGAGCAAAATTTTATTTCTTAAAACAATTTCAAAAATCGATGAAATTATAGAATTAGAAAGTCAAACCGCAAACTCCATCTCGACGAGCACCATATTAAAAGAAGAACTCGATTTGTTAGAAGAACATTATAGTGTAGATGGCGGTGGTGATTTTATTCCGGAAGAAGAATTTGACGATATTTCTTACCAGCAAAAATATTTTAAACAAACACACTTTATTTTAAATGAAGTAATGGAAGATAAATTGATTGGTAAAGTTTTTAAAAAAGATGCGGCAACTTCCTTATCGATCCATAGAAAAGATATTCCAAAAATTTTTTACAACCTACCACTAAACACTGAAATAATTCTAGAATTATATGTTTTTGGCGAGCAAAACACTTCTGAAATTTCACAAATACTCGGCATAAAAAAACAACGAATTATGTGGATTATTACTACATTTTTAAAAGAATTTAAACAAAACATGTAAATCAAAAACAATGTTTACAAATAGAGAAGAGGCGGCATATCTTTTAGTTGAAAAATTACAAAATTACAAAAATTGCGATGGCATTGTTCTCGCTATACCAAGAGGTGGTGTACCGCTTGGATGCATCATATCAGAAAAACTAAATGTCCCGTTAGATGTTGTTCTTTCAAAAAAAATTGGCCATCCTTTTCATAAAGAATTTGCCATTGGTGCGGTGACTTTGAAAAGTCGCATTTTAAGTGAAGGTATAGCCGAAGTTTCTAAAGAATATATTGACAATGAAACTCAGATTATTAGAGAACTACTACAAAAACGATATACCGATTATTACGGTAAGAAAAAACCACATGCCTTAGAAAATAAAGTCCTAATTGTTGTTGATGACGGTATTGCAACCGGTAATACTGTTTTAGCAACTATTGCCATGTTACATGCCGAAAAGCCAAAAAAAATTGTTGTGGCGATTCCTGTTGCTCCAACAAAAGCATTTCAAAAATTAAAATCTTCCCCATTTATTGATGAGGTAATTTGCCTATCTACTCCGATAAATTTTCAGGCAGTTGGTCAATTTTATCTTGATTTCAATCAGGTTAACGATATGGAAGTCAAAAGATTATTACAAAAGCAAGAAAAGCAATTCGAGAAAAAAATATAATCATACGCAATAATGATTTAAATCATTTTAATAAAAAATAACTCGCTGTATCTTTATAATCATTTTATAAATTTCATTAATGTTTAACTTTTAATTTTCAAAAAAATGGATACAATTCAAACCAATGAACCTATTATTTCAATGCCAAGAATTGGTGATAAAGCACCTTCATTTAAAGCTACTACAACCCAAGGAATGATTGATTTTCCTAACGATTATAAAGGAGAATGGGTTATTCTATTCAGCCATCCTGCCGATTTCACACCGGTTTGTACTTCTGAGTTTATGACTTTTGCCAAACTTGCCGATAAATTTGCCAAAGCAAATTGCAAATTGGTTGGTTTATCCATTGACGGGCTCTACAGTCATATTGCTTGGCTGAGAACCATAAAAGATAAAATCAAGTTCAAAGACATGAAAAACATGGAGGTTAAATTTCCATTAATTGAAGATATCACTATGGAAGTTGCCAAAAAATATGGCATGATTCAACCAGGAGAAAGTGAAACAAAAGCAGTTAGAGCCGTATTTTTTATTGATCCGAAAGGCATGATAAGAACCATAATTTATTATCCGTTAAGTTTGGGTAGAAATTTTGACGAATTATATCGTGTTATTATCGCTTTACAAACTGCAGATGCCTTTGCCGTTGCGACTCCAGCCGATTGGTATCCTGGAGATGATGTGATTATTTCACCTGCAGGATCTTGTGGTGTTGCAGAGGAAAGAATGGTTGGTAAAGAAGCAGAATTAAAATGTGAAGATTGGTTTTTCTGTACCAAAAAATTAGATAAAGATGTTGTTTTGAAAAAAATTTTAAAAAAATAACATAATTTTAAAATGACACTTCTAAATGTTAACGTTTGGAAGTGTCATTGTAATTAACAAGGATTCGCTTTTAGTGGAGTTGTAACATTTTTAAAAAAATCCAAAGATTCTCCCTGTAGCCATTTCCTTTCATTTTCTTTAGAAAGCACTACTGGCATTCTTTTTTTTATGTTGTGAATTTTTGCCATAAGAGCATTGGCTTCTGTAGTAATAATGCTGTATGTTGGTAGTATTTCACCAGTTTCGGTATCTACCCATTTCGAATAAATCCCTGCAAAGGCAAAAGATTGATTATCCTTCATTTCAATTAAATATTTTTGTTTCTTTTTTCCTTTGGAATCTAACCATTGCCATTCATAAAATCCATCAGCCAAAATGAGACAGCGATTTATTATATTCTCTTTAAAAGATGGTTTAACCGATAAAGTTTCAATCTTCGCATTCAAGGTATATTTTTGAATATTACGATCTTTTGACCAGTTAGGAATTAATCCCCATTGATAATTCTGAATGATTTTTGTCGCATCATTGGTAATAATTGGAGTTTTTGGAAAGGTAAATGCGTTGATTTCTTCTTTGGGCTGATACAAATTCTTGTCTGCAAATTTGGCATCAAACTGATTCTCTAATTCTGCGGCTGTTCGGATTATTTTGGTATTATAACACATGTAAAATTGGAAAGATTAATTTTTTTCAAAATCAAATATCACGAATCTTATTTAGGATAGGATTCTATTTTAATTTCAGGAATTTTAATAATTTCAACGGTTGCGGATGAAAGAATAACTTTTCCGGCAGTTTTTTCAACTTCTTGATGAATTTTTTCTTGCAATAGGTGCTTTGTTGTTCTTCTTTTTTTATAATCAACAATATAGCGCAAATTGAATTGCACCCAATTATCTGTCAAGGTAATCGCTAAAGTTGGATCAAGCTGAGCATCTTCAATATAATATTTCTGAACGACCTTTTGCCATTCTTCTTTCGAATCTGCTGTATATTGGCTTAGCACCTCTCTGGCAACTTGAATTACCAAACTTTTTGCAAGCTCCATATCGGATCCATAGCGAATCGGAAGATCAAATTCATCCCATACAAATGGAAAATTTTTAGAATAATTATATATCGGACCTTTAAAAACAAAGGCATTACTCAGTTTTATAATTCTACCAGAATAGTTATCGCTAGTCACCCACTCGCCTATTTCCATAATGGTTGTATATATACTATCAACATCAATAACATCGCCTTTAATATTATTAATTTCAATACGATCACCTGGTTTGTAAACTTTTACAAAAAAAATGAAAAAGGAGCCTGCAAGACTTAAAAAAATCTCTTGTAATGTGATCGCAACTCCTGCTGTAAAGAAGCCAATTGCGAGCGTTAAATCTTTTATATTACCAGTAAAATAGATGATGGACAAAACAACTAAGAAAAAGTATCCTACAATTTCAACGGCCTTTTGAGATTTATAACGCATGGCCGAATCCGGAAGATGCTTTCTTACGAATTTCCGCAGTACTTGCATAATTAAAAACACGACGATAACCCAAAATAGGTATTTTAAAACACTCGTAAATATCGAATGCTCTTTTAGCCAAGAATTTACCATTTCAAAAAAATCCATGGTTGCAGAAATTTTAGTTGAATCTAAAAATGTAACATCGATTCTATAATTAGAAATAAAATCGATTAACTACCTAAAGGTACAAAATTAGCATTAGAAAAAATTCAGTTTTACGAAAACTAAAAGAAAGCATTAGAAAGATAGTTCTACATAATTTATCTGTTTTTTTACCAGCTTCCGCCGCCTCCGCCGCCAAATCCTCCCCCTGAAGAACCACCACCTGAAGATCCGCTACTTTTAGACGGTGAACTTACCATGGTAGATTGCGTACTCGACATGGCACCGGAAAATGATTTAGAAAAATCGCGCATCCCTAAATAATGCCCGGTTGACGAAGTGTACCAATTTGGAGGTGGAATATGCAAAGCTTCAAATTTTTTAGCCCATTTTTCAAATAAGCCGAATGCCAAAGCGTAGCCCATCGTGTTTTCAAAATAACCAGGATCGTCTTTGAGCAGCATTTTTAATTTGTTCTCTTCGGCAACTTTGATAAATTGTTTAAAGCCTTTTAATTCGGATAAAATTTGATTTCCTTTCGCATTCTTTTTAACCATTAAAATATTAAAAACAAGCAAAACAACCGATGTTATTACAATAACTATGAGAGCAATTATCCCCCAGAAAAACAATCCAATAATACCAAATAGTATGGCCGATACTAGTAAAACAACCAATGTAATGGTCTGTACTTTTTTTGATTTCGCCTCGTAATAGGTTTGTGCATTTTCTTTTAGGCTACTTTTTGCACTATTCATTGTGGTATAAAATGAATCTTTCAAACTACTTATTAAAACCTCTTTTTCGGCACCGTCAAAATCACTTCCAAAAAGTCCGATAAAAATATCTCTTTCGTATTGAGTAGCATTATTTGGGAGTTCTTTTATTCGAATAATCTTGGTATCCCCTTTACCAAAAAGACCTTTTTTAGGAATCTCTTCAATGCGTATCAAACCTTTATTACCCCAATATGGGATTAATGCAATTAAATCGGAATTATCTTCGCGATCATCAATTAAAAAACCTGCCATTGCCGGATCTATATTTTCGGGAGCATAATAACTTGTCGTGCTTATTACCTTATCATCTTTTCCAAATTTTCTAAAGACATAATAAAATCCGGAAACAAGAATACCAACCAAAAACACCCAGCCATTGTTCGTCCAAAAAGGCCAAATGGGTTTTAATTCCTTTACAGAACCAACCGGTAAATTAATTAAAACTGTAACACTCTCTCCCGGACGAGAAACAAAATTAGAATTGCTTTTACCTATTAATTGATTGCCTTCAAAATTCAGTTGCATATCTTTACTTAACAAAGAATCTCCTCGAATTCCGGTATAAACAAAACTGTTTTCTTGGCTTAACTCAATATTTTTTGGTGCCCGAATTGTAAAGCTTATTTGATTAAAATCGGCACTCCAACCGTCTGGTTTTAAATTCCAATAAAAACGAATAAAATCCTTTTCAAAAAGAAAGGCATCAAAGACCCGATATGTAATCTCATAGTGTTGCTTGCCGAAAACCGTTTTGTCTTTATCACCAATTTTAATGATAAGATTATCTTCTAACTTTTGTTGAAAATCAAAAGGTGCTTCGAATTTATGATTAGGTACATCAATATTATCAATTTTAATTTTTCTTTTTTCTTGTTGTCCCTCTGAATTTAATAGGTCATATTCGGTTTGAATGGTTCTGAAAATACCATGTTTTTGGGCTTCAAAATTAAGGTCATAGTTTTCTATCACATCGAAATAGCCCTTTTCTGATATTTCAATAATTATAGTATAGTTCTCCACAGAAAAATCCTGAGAAGAACCAGTAAAAATGGATAAGAAAAGAAGCGCTATGGAAAATATTTTTTTCATGATTAAACTGTTTTCAGCAAAGTATAGTCGTTAAGCTAAAAAAAGAGTCTTTTAAGATGAGAAATCCACCTTTATATTTTCTTTGCTAGCTTCATCAGTTTCAAAAAAGTCAAAATGCTTATAGTTAAACATTCCTGCAAAAATAACTCCCGGAAGGCTTTCTCCATACGTATTATTTTCACGAACAGTTCCGTTATAATAGCGACGGCTACGTTCTAAATTTTCTTCAATCAAATTGAGTTTTCCTTGCAAATCAAGAAAATTTGCATTGGCTTTCAAATCCGGATATGCTTCTCCTAAAGCAAAAATACTTCGCAAAGTCTGTTGCAGTTGATTCTCTGCTTTTATTTGACCGTTAATATCATCTTTAGGAACTTGCATTGCCGCATTTCTAGCTTTTATCACGTTTTCAAGTGTTCCGCTTTCATGCTTGGCATACCCTTTCACAGTTTCAACAAGATTCGGAATTAAATCATATCGACGCTTTAATGCAACATCGATATTGCTCCATGCATCTTTCACCACATTGCGATTTTTCACAAATCGGTTAAAAATTATAACAATAAAAATTACTAAAAGAATTACTAGCCCAATAATAAGAAGTAGAATGCCCATAATGAATGTTTTTAGATTTATACTAAATTACATTTTTTTCTTTTAATTTCTACAAAACCAATAAATTAATGTGTTTTTTCAGATTAAGAACTACATGAAAGCATTGAGCAACCGACTTTATGCCGCGCCCATTCGGGTCGTTTTGCAAACCATTTTTGACATTCCTTTTGCTCGCTATATGGATTTTTAAGAAGGGTAAATATTTCATCTAGTAAAGAATATTCGCCCTTATCAGCCGCATCAATTACCAATTGTGCCATATAGTTTCTCAGCACATATTTTGGATTAATTGCATTCATTTTTTCTTTTCTCGATAAATCGGATAAGGTTTCTTTTTTTAATCGATTGGCGTAATTTTCAAACCAAGTATTCCATTTTTTAGAGATTTCACCAACAACTTCTTCAGGTTTGTAAAAAGAATCTTTAACCAAATCGATATAATCAATCTTTGCCCCGTTATCGATAACTTCTTCTATTGGTATTTCACTTAATTTTCTAAAGAAAATCGTCATATCGGTTTCGGTGAGTTGCAAGGTGTTTTCTAAATTTTCTATCAAAAATGCATCATTTTCATCCTGGGTAAAAAGACCTAACTTAGACTGCATCATTTGTAGTGATCTTGCCTGATAATTCTCTTTATATTCTTCTAATATTAACTCAAACGGCTCTGATTCCTCTACTAAAAGATATAAGGCATTTGCCAATTGATATAAATTCCATAATCCAATATTCGCTTGATTACCAAATCGATATCGTTTAAATTCTTTATCTGTGGTATTGGGAGTCCATCCTAAATCAAAATCTTCTAACCAGCCATACGGACCGTAATCAATGGTGAGTCCGAGAATCGACATATTATCGGTATTCATTACACCATGTACAAAACCAACTCGTTGCCAATGAATTATCATGTTTAAGGTTCGATGTGCCACCTCGCGAAAAAAATGAATATACGATTCTTTCGTACCAACTTCTAGGTGCGAGAAAAAGTGTTTGATGGTATAATCGGTCAAAATTTTCAAGTTTTTCACATCTTTTCTGGCAGCAAAAATTTGATAATTTCCAAAACGTAAAAATGTTGGTGCTACTCGGCAAACAATGGCTCCTTTTTCGTAGGCAGAATTTCCATTATATAAAACATCACGTAAAACTTCATCGCCCGTCAAAGCTAAAGTGAGCGCACGTGTAGTTGGCACACCTAAATGAAACATGGCTTCACTACACAAATATTCCCGAATAGAAGAGCGTAAAACTGCCAAACCGTCTGAATTTCGTGAATACGGGGTCGCTCCTGCTCCTTTTAATTGCAATGCCCAACGTTTATCCTTGTGCTTAATCTCTGTTAGGTTAATTGCTCTTCCATCGCCTAATTGCCCTGCCCAATTACCAAATTGATGTCCGCCATAACACATCGCATAAGGGTTGGTATTTTCTAGAACTTTGTTTCCAGTAAAAATTGCTAAAAATTCGTTTGTTTTAGCATCTTCTTCGGTTAAACCAATAGCAGTGAGCATTTCTTTAGATACATGTAATAATTCAGGCTTTTTGGTTCTTTTAGGGGTAACGAATGAAAAAGCGGCTTCGGTTACTTGCCTTGAAATATTTGTTTTATCGGTATCTGCCGGAAGTTCTTTATTGAAAGTATCTTGAATATTAAGTAGCATCTTGTTGGTTTTAATCTAGTATAAAGTCGTTTTGTCTTGAATAGGCCTACAAATTACGGAAATCTCATTGAATTCTTCTTTAAAAACAATTCAAGGTTACTCCAATTGAAAATTTTCAATAGCAATGTAAAATCCAATAAAAACTCTAAATTCGTTTAAAGAAAAAAGAACTCTGATGATTAACTTGCATAATAAAAAGTTTAGGGCAATTAAAAATTCGGCAAACGGAGAAATATCCGAAGAAACATTTTTTGATTATCAACAACAGAATGCCGTTGTGACTGCAAATTATTCCGGTGGCCAAATTGTATATGGGCAACTTATCGGACTCGTTACTGACGATGGAAATTTAGAATTACGATACCATCATATCAATCATGACAACGAAATACAAACAGGAACGTGCATTTCAAAACCCGAAATTTTGGATAATGGAAAAATTCGGTTGCATGAAACTTGGCAGTGGACAAGTGGTGACTTTACAAAAGGAACAAGCATAATAGAAGAAATATGATTTTAGAAATAGCCATTTTACAAGTAAAAGAAGGTTTGTTAGACAATTTTGAAAGAGATTTTCAAAAGGCAAGCGTATATATTCGGTCAATTGATGGCTATATAAAACATAGCTTAAAACGTTGTTTGGAAGATAAAAATAAATATGTTTTATTGGTAGAATGGAATTTGTTAGAAGACCATACAATTAGGTTTCGAGAATCAGAAGCCTATTTACAATGGAAAAAATTATTACATTCCTATTACGATCCGTTTCCTGTGGTGGAACATTATGAAACTGTATTCGATTTTAAGAACTGATATTTATATCTGCTTAAAACAAGATAATGTGAATTATCTGCTTAAGATAAGATATATTTGATTATCTGCTTAAAATAAGATATATTTACACCCTATTTAACTTTAAACTTATGATCACCAGCATTATTACCGGGGATATTATCAACTCAAGAAAGAGTAAAAATTACGAATGGATAGAAAAACTCAAAGAAGTTTTGAACCAATTCGGTAAAGAACCCAAACAATGGGAAATATATCGTGGCGATAGTTTTCAACTGGAAGTTCCCGCAGAAGACGCCTTAAAAGCAGTAATCCTGCTAAAAGCAACCATCAAGCAAAACAAAGAATTAGATGTGAGATTAGCCGTTGGAATTGGAGAAAAAGAACACCATGCAAAAAAGATAACCGAATCTAACGGATCTGCTTTTGTATTTTCCGGTGAATGCTTTGATAATTTAAAAAAAACCGGATTGGCTGTAAAAACAGATCAAAAAGAATTTGATCAAAGCATGAATTTATATTTGGATCTAGCTTTGCTTACTATGAACAACTGGACTCCCAATTCAGCTGAAATTGTAAAACTGAGTTTGGAAAACCCAAATAAAACGCAAAAAGAATTAGCAAAAAAATTAGAAATTACACAAAGCAATGTTAGTGGAAGAATAAAACGATCAGGCTTTGACGAAATAATGCGACTTGAAAATCACTACAGAAAATTAATCAAAAAGATATGGTACTCTTAACGTTACAATTGGTTCTTGCACATATTTTAGGTGATTTTGTCTTTCAACCAAAAAAATGGGTTGTCGATAAAAATGAAAAAAAACAGCTGTCAAAATATTTATATGCGCATATTTTAATTCATGCCATTGCCTTACTTATCATCCTTCAATTTAATTGGAATTATTGGGCTGGAATTCTGATTATATTGGTTTCACACTTCTTTATTGACCTTGTCAAAGTAAACTTGAAAGAAAAAATAAACACCTCTTTACTGTTTATTTCAGACCAGTTGGCACATCTGGTAATTATTGCATTGGTTGTTTATTTTTATACGCCCTACTCTTTGGATTGGCAAATTATTTTTGATGCAAATACCTTATTATTAGTTACTTGTATTATTTTAGTTACCAATGTTTCTTCCATTTTAATGCAGATAATTTTGATCAAATGGCGTTTGGAAGAAGATGACAATACCAGTTCACTAGAAAACGCCGGCAAATATATTGGCATGCTTGAACGCTTATTTGTTTTTGTTTTTATCATCACCAACCAATGGCAGGCAATTGGATTTTTACTAGCAGCAAAATCTGTTTTTCGTTTTGGTGATTTATCCAATGCAAAAGATCGAAAACTAACCGAATATATTTTAATAGGAACCTTGTTGAGTTTTGGATTAGCAATCGCGATTGGTCTATTGTTTCAATATGCCAGTATGAAACTAATTTGATAACGATTCCTTACTATTGAAATGCTTGCCCTATTGCTTTTTCCACCAAAGGTTGCATCACTTTATAACCCGCTAAATTTGGGTGGACTCCATCTTCGCTAAGCTTTGTCGGCAAACCATTTTTGTCATCTACCATCGCTGAAAAATAATCTACATAAATATGTTTGTTTTCTTTGGCGTATTCTTGAATCATCTTATTCAAGAGCGGAATTTTTTCATTAGGATTTTTTCCTGATCGCCATGGATAATCAAATGCGGGAACCACAGAAGAAAGTATCACTTTAATTCCGTTTGCTGTGGCTAGTTCTGACATAGACTTCAAATTTTCCATAATTTCATCTAAAGTCATCGGACCGGTATTACCTGCAATATCGTTTGTGCCTGCTAAAATTACAACTACTTTTGGTTGCAAATCAATCACATCCGCTCGAAAACGAAGCAACATTTGAGGTGTTGTTTGTCCGCCAATTCCTCTATTTATATACGGTTTCCCTGAAAAAAATTCTGGCGAAATTTGCAGCCATCCTTCGGTAATCGAGTTTCCCATGAAAACAACTCTATTCTCATTTAAAGCTGGAACAGGTAAATTTTTATTTTCTTCTTTGAATCGATTTAAATTTGCCCAGTCTTGTGCAAGAGCTCCTTTTCCCATAAGTAAAACGATTATAATTAACTGAATTTTATAGATCATATTTTTCATGATAAAATATATTTTTAAGAAATAAAAATAAGGAATTTACACCTAAACTAGCAGAAAAATATAATTTATTGAATACCTAATTTTTTTCCAGTAATTTTTCGTTTCCAAATTATAGTTTACTTTTATCACCTAGTCTACGTTACAATAAATGAAAAATTGTATTATCTGTAATTTTGCTTTAAAACCATCTTCAATTATGAATCAAAAATACATTTGTATAGTAGCAATGCTCTTAGCTTTTTCTGCTTTTTCTCAAGAAAATAACGATTCCTTTATCCCTGATTTATTACGACAAAACAAAGAAAAATTTGAAGAAATATTGCAACAGCCAGAAAAGTACAAACTTCAAATTATCTATACACAAATCGATCGTGACAAGAATAATAAAGCCCATTTTACAACACATCGCTTTCGCACTACTAAGAACGATTATTTTTATCCGGCAAGTACCGTTAAGATTTTTGCCGCTGCACTAGCATTAGAAAAGATCAACGATCTACATATTAGCGGATTAGATAAGTATTCGATCATGCTTACGGATAGCACATTTTCGGGTCAGAGTCACGTTTTTACGGATTCTAGTGCTCTTAATTTGAAACCATCTATCGCACAATATATTCGTAAAGTTTTTGTGGTAAGTGATAACGATGCTTTTAATCGATTGTACGAATTTATCGGGCAAGAAAACTTTAATGAAAGATTGCACGAAAAAGGATTTGCCGATGTACAAATTTCACATCGATTATCCATTACACTAACACCGGAAGAAAATAAAAACACCAACGCGATTCGATTTTATGATAAGGAAAGTGAACGATTAATTTATGAACAAGCTGCGCAAAAAAGTACAAAAAACTATCAAGCAAAACAGGCTATTTATTTAGGAAAGGGATATGATAACGGCACAGATACAATCCAACCTCCCATGGACTTTTCCTTTAAAAACAGAATTTCTTTGGAGGAGTTACAAAAAATAATTAGAGTTCTTCTTTTTCCTGAAAATTATCCAGAAAATAAACGTTTTAATTTAACCGATGATGACTATACTTTTTTAAGGCAATACATGTCCCAATTACCGCGAGAAACTAAATATCCAGACTATAGTAATTATGACCTTTACCCTGATAATTATTGCAAATTCTTAATGGTTGGTACCAATAAAGAAAAGATCCCTGCCCATATTAGAATTTTCAATAAGGTTGGTTCAGCTTATGGTTTTACCATTGACAATGCCTATATCGTTGATTTTGAAAAAAATATTGAATTTATGCTTTCTGCCGTCATCTACACCAATGAAAATGAAATTTTAAATGACGGTAAGTATGAGTATGAAACAAAGGCATATCCGTTTATGGATGCTTTAGGCGATGTTTTTTATCATTACGAAATCCAACGAAATAGAAAATACCAACCCAATGTACAGTCTTTTAAAATGAAATACGATAGAGACTAATTACAACTAAAAATCTTTAACAACTAACCAAATTTTATTAAAGAAAAAGCCTCGAAATAGAATTATTTCGAGGCTTTTTATTATGCGTTAAAATCGAGTTTTAACTATCTTTATCTAGAAAATTAGGAATACCATCATTATCAGCATCATCATTAAAAAAATCTCCATCGCCATTCGTATCTTCGTCTTTAGTAAGTATTCCATCACCATCATCATCCGGGTCGCCAAAATCAGGAGTTAAATCTTTATCCGTATCATCATTATATACATCGCCATCACCGTCTCTGTCTTCTAAGTTATTAATAACCCCATCATTGTCGGTATCAGCACGAACAACTTTTCCAACACTAATATAAAAATAGAGAATTTCATTTGGAGCAATACTTAACGAACCTACATTTCCATAAGCCAAACCAGATGGAATGAAAAGAATACCATCACCGGTATTTTCATACCCAAAAGACTCATCTTCATATGTAACCACTTCACCAGCTTTAAAATGCGGAACGCCATAACGCCATCCTTGAATTACGGAGTAAAGTTGTAACCAAGACTTGGTAGAAGTAAAACTCAGGTTTTCATCAACTTTTATACTGTCTAAAGTAAAACCTCTATAGAGCATTTGAACCGAATCATTTCTAGTTGGATTTTCACCAACACCTTCAAAATCAGTATAATAATAAAGTTTGTAGTTTACCTCGTTCTCTGTAATATTTTGGATACTTAATTTATCACTAGCATAAATAGATGTTTCATTATTTAAAATAGTATCTACCAGTTTATCATCATTAATATAGTGTGATTGTAGAAACTCTACCAATAAATCATCATCGATCAAAGCCTGCGCAACCGGATCGTGCTTTTCATCATTATCATCATCTTTTTTACAAGAAAAAACAGTACTGATTGCAATAAATAATAAGACCAAATATTTTAATTTCATTTTCAATAAAATTTTGTTGCGCAATTTACAATATTATATTTTGTTAAAAACTAGCAATTCTGAAATTAACAAAATTATAAGTGTTGTTGTTTTGGTTGCTAGATGCTGTTTGCTAGTTGTCATTTTCACGAAGGTGGGAATCTCATGATGATACTCGAATATTCATGAGATTCCCGTTTTCACGGGAATGACATTTATTTTAACTCAAACTTTTCCTAACGGAAATTAATTTTTCTCATTCGTAAGCTTAGCGGAGTAACTTCTAAATATTCATCTTCTTTGATGTATTCCATACATTCTTCCAATGAAAAATCTTTTTTAGGTGCAATATTTACAGCGGTATCTGTACCTGTTTTTCTAACGTTTGTTAATTTTTTACCTTTTACCAAGTTAATACCCATATCATCTTGTCGGTTATTTTCACCAACTACCTGACCTTTATAAATTTCTTGGTTGATATCGATAAAGAAAATACCTCTATCTCCTAATTTGTCAATAGAGTAAGCTGTTGCTCTTCCTGCCTCTGCAGAAATAAGTGC
>RCMY010002115.1_pt1 | contig 18094 bp, 19 predicted proteins | sample 2041341 | NCBI WGS metagenome assembly RCMY01 (sample SAMN09708234, study PRJNA481090) | Marine sediment metagenome, whole genome shotgun sequencing project. | reverse complement strand
GGAGCATCACCGTCACTGCCAACCGCGGTGAGGGCGGCCAGAACTCCATCGGCACCGAGTACCGCCAAGCTTTGGGCGTGCTTCGCAGCCGCGAGATGGAGCAGTCCAGCGCGGCGTTCAATGTTGAGCTGTTCTTCCTCAGCGAGAACTTCGACGATCCCATCTTCGACTTCCGCTTCTCTAAGTCCGCCGTCGAGACCCTGGAGATCTGGGGCGAGGACGTGATGATGGAGAAGCTCGTTCGTGCCATCCGTCAGAGCCGGCCCGACGTCATGTTCACCAACTTCCAGAACGTCTTCGGTCAGCACGGCCACCACCGCGCCATGTCGTACGCCGCTGAGCAAGCTTTCAGCCTCGCCGCCGACCCGAACGCCTTCCCTGAGCATTTCGAGATGGGTCTAGAGCCTTGGCAGGCCGCCAAGTTCTACCTGCCCGCCGGCAAGGGTAGCGGTCAGGCCGAGTTCGAACTCGAAGCCGATCCACTCGACGTCTATCGAGTGCTCCGCCAGATCAATCCGAGCCCCTACATGTTCCTGCTGCGCTCGCCCGACCTGACGCTCGTCGGGTGCTCGCCCGAACCGTTGGTCCAGGTGCGAGACGGTCGAGTGATCTCTCGACCGATCGCCGGAACTCGCCGCCGCGGTCGCAACGAGGCCGACGACCGCCGCATGGCCGGTGAACTGGCCGAAGATCCCAAGGAACGCGCCGAGCACGTGATGCTCGTCGATCTCGCCAGGAACGACCTCGGCCGCGTGGTCGAGTTCGGATCGCTCGAAGTCGTCGAGATGATGACGCTCGAGAAGTTCTCACACGTGATGCACCTGACGTCGCAGGTCGAGGGCGACCTTCGACCCGACAAGTCGGTGATCGACGTGCTCCGCGCCACGATGCCGGCCGGCACCGTGTCGGGTGCGCCGAAGGTCCGAGCGATGGAGATCATCGACGAGCTCGAACCGGTCAAGCGTGGCGCCTACTCCGGGATGGTCGGTTACCTCAGCTTCAACGGCAATCTCGACTCCGCCATCAGCATCCGCACGATGTTCTGTGGACCGGGGTCCACCTCGGTGCAGGCTGGAGCCGGCGTCGTCGCCGACTCCGATCCCGAGCTCGAGAACGCCGAGTGCGCCAACAAGGCCAAGGCGCTCTTGGCTGCTGTTCGTCCGGCGCAGCGGATGACCGCCAAGCGGCGGGCCGCCGGCGACTGAACCGCCAGCGGCCTCACCGATCAAGGCGTCAACCGTCACCGACCATCGGCCAGGTGTCGGTCATCCACTGCCAGACCAGATCTGCGATCCAGGTGCTCGCTCCGTACGTGATGTGCACGCCATCGCTGGGGCGAACCCGGATCGGGTCTCCACCGTCTGGGCCGGCGAGACGATCGGCGTAGTTGCCCTCGGCGTCGCGGAACAACGGATCGATGTCGAGGCAGCTCACCCACGGTCTGTTGGCGGACTCCTCGGCGATGATCGTGTTGATGGCCGGGTTCAGTTCCAGCCGGATGCCATCCTTTGGCGGCGGGAGACCGATCCACAGCATCCGAGTGCCTTCGAGCGCTGTGAGGTCCATCAGGGCGGCGACCCGTCGGCGATACTCGAGCTGCCACTCAGGGGAGAGTGTCGGCAATCGAACGCCGTCGGCCGACGTCATGGGCTGATTGTCGTTGCCCCCGATCATGAAGACGATCGCCTCCGGGGCATCGTCGGATCCCAACAGGATCGAGAGCTCGTGATGCCAGTCGACGAACGACGGCCGCACGATGCTGCTGGAGATTCGCGGATCCCACCGGAGGTCGAGGAGCGATCGATCGGCTGAACCGCCGCTGAGCGCCGTGACGATGTAGGCGGGGAGGGAGTCGCCACCGACCCATCCCCGAAGCGGCGCATCGGTGGTGATCTCACGAAGCGGGGGAGTGGCGGTCGTCGTCGGGGCGTGTGTGGTCGGAGCCACGGTGGTCGGAGCCACGGTGGTCGGAGCCACGGTGGTCGGAGCCACGGTGGTCGTCGTCGGGGCGAGTGTGGAGGAGACGGCGGTGGTCGGGGTGGCGTTGGTCGACTCCTCCGAGGCCGCCGTCGATGCGGGAACCCGAGCACATCCGACCAGCAGCGAAGCCAGCATGAGGAGACCGAACACTCGGCGCCGGGGCAGGTGCTCGGACCGCGCCAGGGTGTGAACAATGGACGGTGATCTGCCGATCGAAGGCATCAGAGCGAGCTCGCGAATCGCGTCGGGGGAGGCGTGAAGGCATGGTGCCATACTTCTGATCATGATCGACACCGCCGCAACCGCTGAAGCCCTCGAACGGTCATGGTGCGTCCTTCGCTCCAACCGAGACCTGGTCACCGCCACCGGTGAGGAGGCCGCAACCTACCTCCACGGCCAGATCAGCCAGAACATCACTGGTCTCCGCATCGGCGACTCGGCTTGGAGCCTGGTGCTGTCGCCTCAGGGCCGCATCGATGCCTGGGCCCGAGTCTCGCGGGTCGATGACGTCACGTTCTGGCTCGACGTCGACCCCGGCTACGGCACACCGCTGGTCGAACGACTCAACCGGTTCAAGCTGCGGACCAAGGTCGAGTTCGAGCTGTCGAGCGTCGAGATGATCTCGGTGCGAGGCCCTCGAAGTCCGGCTCCGGAACTCATGGGTCCGCTGTCGGCGGATCTTCCGGTCTTGTGGGAGGGCGTCGTCGGATTCGATCGGATCGCTGCGTCTCCCGAACTCCCCGCCGATGCCGTCGAGGGTGACCCCGTGGCCTTCGAAGCTGCGAGAATTCGGGCGGGCATTCCTCGTATGGGCGCCGAGATGACCGAGAAGACCATTCCGGCCGAAGTCGGCGTGGTCGACCGGTCCGCCGATTTCACCAAGGGCTGTTACGTGGGGCAGGAACTCGTCGCCCGAGTCGACAGCAGGGGCAACAACACGCCTCGACGCATGTGGGGCCTGACCATCGAGGGAAGCGTTCCCGATCTCGGTGACTCCGTCATGATGGACGGCGAGGTGGTCGGCTCGGTCACCAGCGTCGCCGCCACCGCCTCGGGGGCTGTCGCCCTGGTCTCGATCGCTCGGTCGGCTGCTGCCCCCGGACCGGCCACGGTCGGTGGCAATCCGGCCCAGGTCGCAAGCCTGCCTCTCGAGGGCTGACCGGGGAGGCACCCGGCCTCGAGATCGGTCTGTAGGCGATCAGGTGTTGTGTGGGTCGGCCGTTCGGGGGAACGTCAGCGTGATGGTCGTGCCGACCCCGTGTGACGTCGCCGCGACCGTCCCGCCCATCCCCTCGACCAGTTCACGGACGATTGCGAGACCGAGGCCGCTCGAGCTCTCGGCCCGCACCGGCCGGAGTTTGGTCACGTAGAGACGTTCGAAGACGAACGGAAGATCGTCGGCCGGGATGCCCGGCCCGTCGTCGACCACCGAGACCCGGGCCATCTCGGCATCGCCCTCGACCCGAATCGTGACGCTCGATGCTGCGAACTTGATGGCGTTCTCGATCAGGTTGTCGATCACCTGGCCCGTGCGGTCGGGGTCGATCGTGCAGAAGGCGTTGCCGTCGGTTCGATCGTCGAGCGTGATCGTCAGACCGAACGACTCTGCGTGGTGTCGCTTGTCGATCACCTGTCGCGAGGTGATCGCTGCGATGTCGGCCGACGCGTTGTGGAAGGTGAACGACTGGGCTTCGAGGCGAGCAAGGGTGAGAAGGTCTCCGACCAGCCGGTCGAGGCGTGCGGCATTGGCCCCGATGATCGAGCCGGCCCGTCGAGCATCGTCGACCGCCCCATCGACCAGCGCTTCCGCATACCCCGTGATCGAGGTCAGCGGTGTTCGAAGATCGTGGGTGATCGACAACAGGAATTGTTGTTCGGCGGAACGGGATCGCTCGAGGTCGGCTGCCATCGAGTTGACGGATCGAGCCAGCTGACCGACCTCGTCGGTGCCGACCTCGGCCACCCGTGTGTCGAGTCGGCCGCCGGCAATCGCCGTGGTCGCTTGCTCGATCGACCGGATGGGTTTGGTGAAGCGGCGGGCCAGCCAACCGCCGGCGACGGCGCTCATGAGCAGCACGATGGCGGCGGAGAGCACGAACCAGACGATCGCACGAGACGAGATGACCCCGACGCTCTGCCGGATGAAGATCGACGGCGTTCCGGCGAGCCGGTCGGGCCGGTTGCCGGCGCTGACTGCGAGCAGGCCGACGACCGTTCGTCCCTCGTCGCTCGTGATGATCTCACCGGCCTGCAACGCTTCGACCTCGGTCGCCGCCAAATCGATCGAGCCGATGCCGATCGGGTGACCCTCGTTGCCGCGGAGCGGAAGCTGCTCGACATGCCCATCGTCATCCACCAGCACGACGCTGACCTGGCCGTTGCCAAAGGCCTCACCGACGCGGCGCAGCGAAGGTTCGATCGTCTGGAGCGGTGTGGTCTCTGATCGGTCGGTCACGACCTGCAGAGCGTGGAGTTGCTCCTCGACTGCGATGGTGGCGGCCTGCCTCGCCCCGATCTGGGCGAAGACGAGAACACCCGCTCCGACCAGGACGATCGCCGAGAGGGCGACACCGACCAGTGCGGCAGTGAGCTTGCGCTGCATGTTCATCAGCCGAGGCGGTACCCGACACCGCGAATGGTCGCCAGCGGCAGGTCATCGCCGAGTTTCTTGCGGAGTTGGCGAATGTGGACGTCGACCGTGCGAGTGTCACCGATCCATCCCTCGCCCCACGCTCCGTCGAGGATCTGATCGCGTGAGAGCACCTGGCCCTGATGCCGCAGGAGCAATTCGAGAAGGGCGAACTCCTGTGTGGCCAGCGAGACGGCGACGCCGTCGACCAGGACCTCTCGGCGCCCGAGACTGATCTGTACGGCATCGAAGTCGAACTCGTCGATCGTCGTGGCGGCTCCCCGCCGGAGGATCGCCTTGATCCGGGCCATGACCTCACGGGGTGAGAACGGTTTGGTGACGTAGTCGTCACCACCGAGTTCGAGCCCGAGGATTCGGTCGACCTCGTCGTCTCGGGCGGTCAAGAACATGATCGGCACGTTGCTGGTCGCCCGCAGTCGGCGGCAGAAATCGAAGCCGTCGTCGGGTCCGGGAAGGCCGACATCGAGCAAGACGACATCGGGCTGATGACGACGGACCAGTTCCAACCCGCGGTCGACGTCACCGGCCAGGGCCGTCTGCCAACCCTCTCGTCGGCAATACATGGTCAGCAGGTCGGCGATGTCGGGCTCGTCTTCGACGATCACGATGGTCAACGGGCGCGGTGGTGAGGCATTCGTTGGACCGGTCGACATCCCGCCCGATGGTAGGCCCTCTTTGTTAGGGCTGGATGAAGCAACTACGTTGACGGCCATGTCGAAAATCTCACTCATTGCCAAAATCACTGCAGCCGAAGGCAAGGCCGACGAGCTCGAAGCCGTGATGGCCAACCTGATCGCTGCGGCCGAAGAGGAAGCCGGACTCGAGGTGTACTCGGCGCACGCCGACCGCAACGAGCCCGGTGTCTTCTACTTCTTCGAGCTCTACCAGGGCGAAGACGCGCTCAAGGTTCACGGCAAGGGCGACGCCATGAAGGCGGCGATGGGGGCCATGGGCTCACTTCTCGGTGGCCGTCCCGAGGTCACGATGCTCGATCCGATCGTCGCCAAGGGCTTGTCGCTCTGACCCACCATTCCTGAGCGTGGTCACGCCACACTGGTGGCGTGACCACGTATCTCGATCGCATCCTCGCCGAACACCGGGCTGCAGCCGCCGACGACACCCGCCATCTCGACGCGTTGATCGAAGACGCTCACGAGACACCCAATGCGAGGGGTTTCACTGCAGCGCTCGCCGCCGTCGACGGACTGGGTGTGATCAGCGAGATCAAGCGTCGCTCGCCATCCAAGGGCGACCTCAACCCCGGGGTCGACCCGGCGTCGTGGGCTCGGTCCTACGAATCGGGCGGAGCGACTGCACTGTCGGTGTTGACCGACAGCAACAATTTCGGGGGAAGTGTCGCCGACCTCCAAGCCGCACGGTCGGCCGTGTCGATTCCGGTGATTCGCAAGGACTTCACCGTGTCGGCCAACGATGTGTGCGATGCGCGCATCATGGGTGCCGACGCGGTCCTGCTGATCGTCGCTGCCCTCGATCAGTCCGAGCTCGCCGACTTCCACGCACTGGCGGTCGAACTGGGGCTCGATGCGTTGGTCGAGACACACGACGAAGCCGAGGTCGAGCGGGCGCTCGCCGTCGGTGCGACCCTCATCGGCGTGAATCAGCGAGATCTCGTGACCTTCGAGGTAGACACCGAACGGGCGATCCGGGTCGGAAGCGCCCTGCCGGACCACGTGATTCGCGTGGCCGAATCCGGCGTCAAGGGGCCGGCCGACTGTGTTGCGCTCAAGGCAGCCGGATACCACGCCGTGCTGGTCGGGGAGTCGTTGGTGACCTCGGGCGATCCGGCCGGAGCCGTCGCCGCCCTGCGCGCCGTCTGACCCCGCGGCCTCGGCCCTTATTCGGTCGGTTCGGTCCGTGATTCCCACTACGGTTTGCCTGGTGAGCAAACGACCGACGGCGAACCTCTCAGGCAAGCAGGCCCACCGGTGTTCGTGAAGATCTGTGGCATCGCCAACGAGACCGACGCCCTGCTCGCTGCCGGGCTCGGAGCCGATGCCGTCGGCCTGATCTTCGCCCCCTCGACTCGCCAGGTCACCAAAGATGTCGCTCGCGACATCGTCCGTCGCCTGCCCCCCGAAATTCTCAGCGTCGGGGTGTTCCGCAACGAAGCCCGCTCCCGAGTCGTCGAGATCGCCAACACGATCGGCCTCCGAGCAGTCCAACTGCACGGCCACGAAACGGCCGAAGACACACGCTGGATCGCCGAACGAGTGCCGGCGGTGATCCGGGCGTTCGCCGTCGATGATCCGGCGCTCGACCGCCTCGAAGAGTTCGGCCCCATCGATCTGCTGATCGATGCCCCGACTCCCGGCGGTGGTGAGGTCTTCGACTGGTCCCGCCTCGTCGAGCGTGGCATCACCCGGCCGTTCATCCTGGCCGGAGGACTGGGCCCCGACAACGTGGCCGACGCCATCCGGACCGTCGCGCCATGGGGCGTCGACGTGGCGAGCGGTGTCGAGGCATCGCCCGGTCGCAAAGACCCGGTGAAGCTGCGTCGTTTCATCGCCAACGCCATCGCGGCCTTCGAGGAACTGCCCGAACCCGACGAGTTCGAGCCCGATGCCGTCGATCGCGATGTGTTGGACGACAGTGGTCGTCCAATCGGTGACCGCTCAGATCTCGATCTCGATGCACTTGCCAACGACTGGATCACCGCCGAGCCGGCGGACTCCGACACAACCCCACTCTTCGATTGGAAGGACGATCCCCTGTGGAAATGACGAGGCTTCCCAAATGACCAACACATCGCTGATGAGCGATCCCGACGACACCGGCCGATTCGGTCAGTTCGGCGGCCGCTTCGTGCCAGAGACACTCGTGCCGGCCTGCGCCGAGCTCGAAGATGCTTTCCGCGAGGCCTGGTCTGATCCCGGCTTCCTCGAAGACTTCCACGCCCTGCTCAACGACTACGCCGGACGCCCGTCGCCGGTCACCGAGTGCCACAACCTCGGCGCCGAGCTGGGCTTCCGCATCCTGCTCAAGCGGGAAGACCTCAACCACACCGGCAGCCACAAGATCAACAATGTCCTCGGACAGGTGCTCCTGGCCAAGCGCATGGGCAAGACCCGCATCGTCGCCGAGACCGGCGCAGGCCAGCACGGCGTCGCAACGGCGACGGCTGCCGCTCTGCTCGGGCTCGAGTGCATCGTCTACATGGGTGAAGTCGACATCAAGCGTCAGGCGCTCAACGTGTTCCGCATGGAACTGCTGGGCACCGAGGTGCGTCCCGCCCTGTCTGGGAGCCGCACGCTGAAAGACGCAGTCAACGAAGCCATGCGGCACTGGGTCGCGGCGGTCGAATCCACCTACTACTGCCTTGGTTCTGTCATGGGGCCACACCCGTACCCCTGGATGGTGCGCGAGTTCCATCGGGTCATCGGTGACGAAGCCCGCGAGCAGGTGCACGCCATGCTCGACGGTGCCGACCCCGACGTCGTCGTCGCCTGTGTCGGCGGCGGGTCCAACGCCATCGGCATCTTCTCTGGTTTCGTCGACACCGACGCCGAACTGGTCGGCGCCGAGCCGGCTGGTGGCGCCGCCGTCGGGCGCAAGGTCCCCGGCGTCGTGCACGGATCGGTCTCATACCTGATGCAAGACGAATTCGGCCAGGTGCAAGAAGCGCACTCGGTTTCGGCCGGTCTCGACTACCCCGGCGTCGGCCCCGAACACGCGCACCTCGCCGACATCGGCCGTGCCCGCTACGAATCGGTCACCGACGCCGAGGTGATCGAGGCATTCAAGCTCCTGTCTCGCACCGAAGGCATCATTCCGGCGCTCGAGCCGGCACACGGCCTGGCGTGGATGGTGAAGGCCAAAGACGAATTGCAGGGCAAAGTCGTGTTGCTCAATCTCTCTGGGCGAGGCGACAAAGACGTGGCCCAGGTCGCCGAGATCCTGGCCGATCAGGCCGCTCGCGCCGACTCGACCAACGGCCAGGAGGCGCAGGCATGAACGGCTACACCGGAACACTCGAAGCGCATCTGCGAGCGAAGCGGTCCGAAGGCCGCAAACTGCTCCTTCCCTATGTCACCGCCGGGTATCCCATCGACGACTGGCCACGGCTGATCGAAGGGTTCGCCCAGGCGGGCGCCGATGGCATCGAAATCGGTATCCCGTTCTCCGATCCGGTGATGGACGGTCCGACCATCCAGGAGGCCTCGACGATCGCGCTGGAGAACGGGATGAACCCGGTCACCGCACTCGCCATGGTCGCCGAGACCGATCCCGGCATCCCGCTCATCGCGATGACGTATTACAACATCGCCTATCACATGGGCCACGAGCGCTTTGCGTCAGAACTCCGCAAGGCCGGGATCTGTGCCGCGATCCTTCCCGATCTTCCGCTCGAAGAGGTCGGCCCGTGGGCCGACGTCGCCGATGCTGCGGGAATCGAAACCGTCATGCTCGCCGCTCCGACCGCACCCGACGAGCGGCTTCCCCGAGTCGTCGAACGAGCACGGGGTTTCGTCTACGGCGTGGGTCTCGTGGGGATCACCGGGGAGCGAGCCGAGCTCGCCGCCAGTGCCACCACGATGGCGACTCGGCTGAAGGCGATCACCGACAAGCCGGTCGTCATCGGCATCGGCGTGTCCAACGCCGAACAGGCGGCCGAAGTCTGCAAGGTCGCCGACGGTGTCGTCGTGGCATCGGCGATCATTCGACGCATGCTCGAAGGCGGTTCGATCGAACAGGCCATCGACTTCGTCGGCGAGCTTCGAGCCGGCCTCGACCGGGTCTGACGCGACTCGTGACAACCTCGGACAGTTCGGCTGGTCGACACCCGACTCGTGCCGGTCTCGTGTTCGACCCCGACTGCGAACTCTGTCGGGCTGATCGGTTCACGCATTGGTACGCCGAAGACGAGCACGGATGGGTGGCCGACTGTGAAGCGTGCGGGGTGCCCATGGTCGTCTGGCACGGGCACGGGCCGTTGCCGTCCGACGAGGTCGTCGATCACCTCGTCGGAGTGCTGTCGAAGGTCGCCGACGAGCACTTCGGCCCCGACGGCTGGAAACTCGACCGGCACATGCGGCAGGTTCCCGAGCATTTCCACGCCCATGCCCGCGATCACGACTGGTGGAATCTGAGGTTCACCCGGCCGCTCACCCGCTACACCGGCGTCGGCGGCGACCGAACCGAGATCTAGCTTCTGGCGGCTGGATTGCTCAGACGGCTCGGTTGAGGCCGGAGATGAGGGCACGCAACGACGAGGTCACGATGTCGGAGTGGATACCGACGCCCCACAGCTCACGGTCGCCGACCTTCATCTCGACGTAGCTGGCAGCCTTCACATCGGTGCCGGCGCCGATCGCGTGTTCGTGATAGTCGAGGACTCGACACTCGATGTCGAGCGAGGTGCGGATGGCGTTGGCGAAAGCTTCGATCGAGCCGCCGCCTTCACCTTCGATGGCGACCTCTTCACCGTTGTGGCGGAGGGTGGCGTTGATCGAGGTGCGATCCTCGCCGCGCTCATTCTGCGAGGTGGAGAATCGGACCAGTTCGAACGGCTTGCCGATGGTGAGGTACTCGTTGGAGAACACGTCCCAGATGTCGGAGGCGGTGACCTCTTTGCCGGTCGTGTCGGTGATCTGCTGGACGATTCGGGTGAATTCGATCTGCAGCCGGCGCGGCATGTCGAGCTCTTGCTCGGTCTTGAGCAGGTAGGCGACGCCGCCCTTGCCCGACTGTGAGTTGACCCGGATGACGTCTTCGTAGGTCCGTCCGACGTCCATGGGGTCGATCGGCAGGTACGGGACTTCCCACAGCACCTGACCGGTGGCCTCCATGGCGTCAAAGCCCTTCTTGATCGCATCCTGGTGCGAGCCGGAGAAGGCGGTGTAGACGAGGTCGCCGACGTAGGCGTGACGGGGGTGGACCGGCAACTGGTTGCAGTGCTCGGCGACTCGACGGGCCTCATTGATGTCGGTGAAGTCGAGCTCGGGGTCGACACCCTGGCTGAACAGGTTCAACGCCAAGGTGACGATGTCGACGTTGCCGGTGCGCTCGCCATTGCCGAAGAGCGTGCCCTCGACGCGATCGGCGCCGGCCATCACGCCGAATTCTGCTGCGGCCACACCGGTGCCACGGTCGTTGTGTGGGTGCAACGAGATCAGCACGGAGTCGCGGTCGCGGATGTTGCGATCGAACCACTCGATCATGTCGCCGTAGATGTTGGCCGTGCTGACTTCGACGGTGGCCGGCAGGTTGATGATCAGGGGATCGTCGGGCGTGGGTTCGAGCACGTCCATGACCGCTTCGCAGATCTGCTTGGCGAAGGGGAGCTCGGTACCGGTGAAGCTCTCGGGGGAGTACTCGTACCGGATGCGGGTGTCGCCCATACGAGCTTCCTGCGCCTTGCAGTGCTTCGCTCCCTGAACGGCGATGTCGATGATGCCGGCCTCGTCGAGACCGAACACGACTCGACGTTGCACGGTCGACGTGGAGTTGTAGAGATGGACGATCGCCTGCTTGGCGCCGATGATCGATTCATACGTGCGTTCGATCAGCTCGGGACGAGCTTGGGTGAGGACCTGGATCGTGACGTTGTCGGGGATCAGGTCTTGTTCGATGATCGTGCGGACGAAATCGAAGTCGGTGTCGGACGCCGAGGGGAAGCCCACCTCGATCTCGGTGAACCCGATGTCGACGAGCGCCTTGAACATCGTGAGCTTGCGCTCGGCGTCCATCGGTTCGATGAGTGCCTGGTTGCCGTCGCGCAGATCGACGCTGCACCACAGGGGCGCACGGTCGATGATGGCATCGGGCCACGTGCGGTTGGGGATGTCGATCGCTGGGAACGGCTGATACTTCTGGATGGGCATGACGCCCGGTTTGGCATTGACGCTGATCGTGCGTGGGGACATTTCGTTTTCTCCTGGTTCAGACTTCGAGTTTCGACGGAATAACAACTGAGGAAAGGGCTTCGCCGGGCGCAGGAGGCCCAGGGCGTGCCACGACCCGGCTCGCCTCTAGACGGCGGCCGGGCTCAGAAGTCGAAGTGCAAGTCGAAGCTCAGTGAGAAAGAGCACACTGAAACGATAGCGCGGCCGAGCAGGTCGGCCGCGCACCTTGGCGAATTGGGCGAGGATGGGGAGCCGGATCAGAGGCTCGGTCCACCCGAAGCGAGGCGTCGACCGAACGCCTCGAGGCTGGACAAGACCGCGGGATCGACCGGCTCGGATTGCTGGTGCAGCGACAGTTTTATCCGTCGGAAGACCGCGGCCTCTGGTCCGCAGCCCTCGCAGACCTCGAGGTGGGCTGCCACCGAACGGGCGGTTTCGGCGTCGGTCTCTCCGTCGAGGTAGCTCTGGAGCACCTCCATGACTTCCTCACACGATGGCCCACTCTTGCGGCGCCGGAAGAACTTCATCATCGGTGGTCCTCATCCACTTGTTGTGACTCGAGGCCGCGCTCGGCGATCTCGGCTCTGATCTTGCGTCGAGCTCGATGGAGACGACTCATGACGGTCCCGACGGGGATGTCGAGCACGTCGGCAGCTTCTTGATACGCCAAGCCGTCGAGGTCGACCAATTCGACGATCTGGCGGAAGTCGGGGCTGAGCCGGGCGAAGGCGTCTTCGACGACCGCATCGAACACCGGGGCGAGGGTGATGCTCTCGGGGGTGTCGGGCTCGGCGAAGTCGAGTGAGCGCTCGAAGCTCATGTCGGGATCGTCGAGGAGATCGGGCTTCTTCTTCCGGGCTCGATTGATGTTCGCGTTCCGCAGAATCGTCAACAGCCACGCCCGGGGATAGCGCCCGTCGAAGCGTTCGATCGCTCGAAAGGCGCGGACCAGGGTGTCTTGGACCAGGTCTTCGGCATCGGCTTGATTCCCGGTGAGCGAGCGAGCCGTACGGTACATGACGTCGAGTTCAGGCAGCACATAGCGTTCGAACGCGGCGGTGGCGTCGTTCGAGGGGGATTCTCTCACCGGGGGTTCGGCCATCAGCAGCACCATGCCGGAAGGAACCGGCGAGCAGGGCGGGGCATTCCACAGTTCACGTCGGCGAGGGTAACCCAGCCCGATGGCCTCGGGGAGGCGGCGCACGATGGGTAACGTGAAGCAATGGCTCCACAGGACGACGCGGCGCACCCGACTCCCGATCCAGCAGCTGGTGAACAGGTGCAGGTGACGCTGTATGAAGCCGTTGGCGGCGCGGCCTATTTCGAGACCGTCGTCGACGACTTCTTCGATCGGGTCGAGCTCGATCCCATCGTTCGATCGGTCTACCCCGATGACCTCACCGACCCCCGGCGGCGAACAGCCCTGTTCCTCGGCCAGTTCTGGGGCGGGCCGACCACGTACTCCGAGGAACGCGGCCATCCCCGCCTCCGGGCGCGCCACTTTCCGTTCGTGATCGGACAGGCCGAACGCGATGGTTGGGTCCGCCACATGATGGACGCCATCGATGCCACGCCGCTGCCGCCAAGCATCTTCGAAGCGGTCCGTCCGATGCTCGAGAATTACATCGAAACGGCGGCGACGGCCATGATCAACCACACCGAGGAATCGCCACATCCCGACGCCAAAACCGCCTGAATGGGCGCTTTTCCCACGGTGTGTCATTTGACCAGGGGCTGAAGATATGCCCCTGACCAGGGGAAATACTGGTTCAGGTACAGGAAAGCCTTGACATTGTGATTCGATGCGACTCTCCTTCAGGGGTTGCCCCGAATGGCGGGGTCAGGTTTGAAGGAGTTCTCCAATGAACAAGACCGACTTGGTCGACGCAGTTGCCAACGACACCGACGTGTCGAAGAAGGATGTCGGCGCAGTCATCGACGCCATGTTCGCCACCGTCTGTGATGCAGTGAGCAAGGGCGAGAAGGTGGCCATCCCCGGGATGCTCACCTTCGAGCAGGTCGAGCGCAAGGCTCGCACCGGATTCAACCCGCAGACCAAGGAGCCGATGCCGATTCCCGCCGGCAAGGCCGTCAAGGTCTCCGCAGGCGCCAAGCTCAAGGCTGCAGGCAAGGCCTGATCCACCCCGCCGCGTTGCGAGAGCGGCATGGTGACAGTTTCGATCGACGATGCCCGGGTTCGGAGAGGAACCCGGGCATCGCTGTGTCGGGGGTGAGCCCGCAGCGAGGGTTCGCTACGGTGACGACATGACGTCATCAATCTCGCTGGTCGTCGGTGAACCCGCCCCGACCTTTCACGCCCCCGATCAGCACGGAGTGGTCCGAACGTCGGCCGAGTTCGCAGGCCGCCCGGTGCTGCTCTACTTCTATCCCAAGGCGATGACGCCCGGCTGCACCACCCAGTCGTGCCTGATGCGAGATGCTGCCGACGAGGTCGGCGATGCCGTGATCATCGGCGTGAGCCTCGACACTCCCGAACGGCAGAAGCGGTTCGACGACAAGCACGAGCTCGGGTTCCCGCTGCTGTCGGATCCCGACCACGAGATCGCCGATGCGTTCGGCGTGTGGGCCGAGAAGAAGCTCTACGGCAAGGTCTACATGGGGGTTGTCAGGTCGGCATTCCTGATCGCGCCAGACGGCACGCTCGCTGCGGCGTTCCCGAAGATCTCACCCAAGGACACCCCGAAGAAGCTCTTGGCGGCGCTCAGCGAGCTCTGAGACCGTCACAGAGCGCGATGCGGCCGTGTCTGGGCTGATAGAAACAGTCCATGACGACCGACGCCACGAACCACTCACCTTCGGAACTTCCGACTCCGGAGTCTCTGCTTCCGCACCGTGATCCGTTTCTGCTCGTCGACGAGCTCATCGAACTCGATCCGGGCGTCCGAGCCGTCGGCACCTGGCAGATCACCGGCGACGAGTACTTCTTCCCCGGTCACTTCCCGGGGCGGCCGACCCTGCCCGGCGTCCTCATGGTCGAGTCGCTGGCCCAGGTCGGGGCCTGCCTGGCCTTGGCCGAGCCGCGTTTCGCCGGCAAGATCCCGCTGTTCGGCGGGGTCGACAAGGTGAAGTTCCGGCGCCAGGTCGTTCCGGGTGAACTCCTCACGCTCGAGGTCGAGTTTCTCCGACTGGGAAGTCGCGGCGGCCGTGCGGCCGGCATCGCGAGGGTCGGCGACGAGGTCGCGTGTCAGGCAGAACTGATGCTGGTGGTGGTCGACGCCTGAGTTTCTCGGACGTCGACCGACCAGCGTGTGTGTTCGATCAGCTCGCAGGCGCGAGGATGATCGTTCCGTTGTGACCACCGAAGCCGAAGCTGTTCGACATCGAGGCTGACGGTGTCCAGACTTGGCCGTCGCCTCGTGCGACGTTCAGGTCTGGCAATTCGGGGTCGTAGTCGACCAGGCCCATCGTGGGCGGCACGAGCTTGTGCTGCATGGAGAGCACGACGGCAGCGGCCTCGATGGCACCGGCGGCGCCCAACGCGTGTCCGGTGACGCCCTTGGTGGAGGTCACGACAGGGGACAGGCCGGCGAAGACCTTGCCGACGGCATGGGCCTCGGCCGCGTCGTTGAGCGGGGTGGAGGTGCCGTGCATGTTGATCTGGCCGATGTCGGCAGGCGTGAGGCCTGCGTCTTCGAGTGCGATCTCCATGCAACGGATGGCGCCGACGCCTCCGGGAGCCGGGGCGGTGATGTGGTGAGCGTCGGCCGTGCTGGCCGAACCCAAGGCCTCGGCGACGATGTTGGCACCGCGAGCGACAGCAAGATCCCAGTCTTCGAGCACCAGCACACCGGCGCCCTCGGAGATCACGAACCCGTCTCGTGCCACATCGAAGGGCATGGATTTGCCGCTCGAGGACAGGGCGGTCATGTTGCCGAAGCCGGCGACCGCCGTCGGCGTGATGGGGGCTTCGGCACCACCGGCGATGACCACGTCGGCCCGCCCGGAGCGGATCATGTGGATGGCATTGCCGATCGAGTGCGTACCGGCGGCGCACGCGGTGACCGTGGCCTCGCAGGGACCCTGGAAGCCGTGACGCATCGAAACCGACGCCGCCGCGGCGTTTGGCATCATCATCGGGACGAGAAACGGGGAAACCCGTCGGTCGCCCTTGACGTGACGATTGACGATCTGTTCCTCGTTGGTCGTGATGCCACCGATACCGGTGCCGATCAGGACGGCGATGCGCCCGCGATCGACGTCGAACTCGCCCGATTGCTCGAGTGCTTCGGCGGTGGCGGCCAGCGCGAACTGGGAGAAACGGTCGGACCGTCGTGCGTCCTTCGGATTGTCGAAGTAGGGGAGCGGATCCCACTCTTCGACTCGACGTTGGGCGCCATCGACCGGCGTGGCGAACAGCCCGGACCAGAATGCGTCCTTGCCGATACCGCAGGTGGCGACGACACCGACGCCGGTGACAGCGACCCTTCGACGATTCATCAGAGCTTGCCGACGACCAGGTCGTAGGCGGCCTTGACGGTTTCGACACCCTCGAGCTCTTCTTCGTCGACCGAGACGTCGAACTCTTCCTCGAGCGCCATGACGAGTTCGACGAGGTCGAGGCTGTCGGCATCGAGGTCTTCGGCGAACCGTGCTTCCTTGGTCACCACGGATGCGTCGACAGACAGCACCTCGACAGCGCACTTCTGGAAACGTTCGAAGTTCTTCTCGTCACTCACTTGGGTTCCTCCTGAACCTTGAATTTCGCCCGGCATGTGAGCCGGGCGCACTTACGGTATTCGATCGGAGCCGCCGTGCGCCTGCTCCGGGCAGTGACCTGCATTGTTGCAGGTCAGACGGGTCGAGGTTGTGACCTCGGTCGATGGCTTTCGACGGGGCGGGGTCAGCCGCCCATGCCGAGCCCGCCGTCGACGGGAATAGTTGCGCCGGTGATGTACCCGGCGCCGTCCGACGCGAGGAACGAAACTGCGGCGGCGATGTCGTCGGGCTCGCCGACCCGCTTGAGCGGAACGGCATCGACCATGGCGTCTCGGGCGGCGTCGCCGAGAGCCGCAAGCATGTCGGTGGCGATGGGGCCGGGAGCGACGATGTTGACGGTGATGTTGCGGGAGGCGAACTCCCGGGCGAGCGATCGGCCGAGGCCGGCGAGGCCTGCCTTCGATGCGGAGTAGTTCGCCTGGCCGGTCTGGCCGAGCGTGCCGACCACCGACGACATCAGGATGATGCGGCCCCAGCGAGCCTTCATCATTCCCTTGACGGCCCGCTTGGACACACGGAACGCACCGGTCAGGTTGGCGTCGACGACGTCGACGAAGTCGTCTTCTTTCATGCGGAGGACGAGTCCGTCTCGAGTGATGCCGGCGTTCGCGACCAGGACGGCCACGGTGGCGGCGAACTGTGTCTCGATCGTGTCGAAGGCAGCATCGACGGACCCGCCATCGGTGACGTCGCACGAGACCCAGAAGAGTCGATCGTCGAGGTCGTCTGGCTTGCTGCGTGAGCCGACTGCGACCCGGAAGCCGTCGTCGGCGAGTCGGCCAGCGCAGGCGAGGCCGATGCCTCGCGTGCCGCCGGTGACGAACGCAACGCGTGAGGGGGCGCCGGTCGGCGCGTCGGTGGTCGGGTCGGTCATGGCTGTGGAGTCGCTCCTGTGACTTTGGCCGTTCCCGGCGCAACGGGCACGTCGACCATGCGGGTCGATGCGGGGTTGCTCGGGCCGTGCCAGCGGATGATGTTGGCGCCCCAGGTCATACCGGCGCCGAATCCGAGGAACAAGACGATGCTGCCGTCGGAGATCCGACCGTCGGCCACGGCCTCGCCGAGAGCAAGCGGAATCGATGCCGACGACGTGTTGCCGGTGTGGTCGAGGACGAGTCCGGTCTGCTCCATCGAGAAGCCGAGGCGCTTCCACGCCGCTTCGACGATGCGCACGTTGGCTTGATGAGGAATGACGAAATCGATGTCGTCGGTGGTCAACCCGGCCATGTCGAGGGCGGCCTTGGTCGAGCGCTGCATGACCGTGACGGCCTGGCGGAAGACCTCCTTGCCGTCCATGCTCATGGTCTTCGCGTGCTCGGCATAGAGGATGTGGGCGTGCTTGCCGTTGGAACCGAGGTCCCAACCGAGAAGCTCACCCTGAGCCTCGGTGTTCCGCTGCAGGACCGCTGCCCCAGCCCCGTTGCCGAACAGGATCCCGGTGCCACGGTCGGTGTAGTCGGTCATGACCTCCATGGTGTCGGCACCGATGAGGAGCACGTTGTCGAGGCCCTGGTGGAGGAGTCCGTTGACGACGACGAGGCCATAGACCCAACCAGAACACACCGCCTGCACGTCGAAGGCGCCGCATTCGAGCCCGAGTGCACTGGCGACGACCGGAGCCGTGCCGGGCATGGCGAGATCGGGGGTCGTGGTGGCGAGGACGACCTGACCGATGCTCGCCGGATCGATGCCGGACTGCTCGATGGCCGCCGTTGCTGCCGCAAGGGCGAGTTCGGAGGTGGAACTGCCGAGGCGTCGGGACGTGATCCCGGTGCGTTCACGGATCCACTCGTCGGAGGTGTCCATGGATTCCGACAGCTTGTCGTTGCTGACGATGTTGGCCGGCAGGGCGGTTCCGATGCCG
>RCMY010003371.1_pt1 | contig 18095 bp, 16 predicted proteins | sample 2041341 | NCBI WGS metagenome assembly RCMY01 (sample SAMN09708234, study PRJNA481090) | Marine sediment metagenome, whole genome shotgun sequencing project. | reverse complement strand
GGTTCCACCTTGCGGATCTCGCAGCAACCATCGGGATCATAGGACCAGCGCAGGCCGTTGTCGTCTTTCTCGGCCAGCACAGCGGCTTCTGGTTCGACAACATTGCTGTTTTTGATGCCCAGCATCCTGACCAGCGTATCACGATAGGCCAACGTTTCCGGAAACATTTTGAGCGTATCGACGAATGTCACGGGGATGGTCGGATCGACCGCAGCAATCAGATGGAGCAGCACCGCGCTTTCGGTGCCGAAGGAGGAGACCACCGCGACTTCACCTAACTCGCGCTCGTCGAACAGAATTTTGAGCATCGCGGATGTGCCGACGCCTGCAAAACGCTGGTTCAGCGCATCCGCGTCGGCCTGTGTGAAATCCGGACGAACATCAATAGTGTCGATTTTGCGTGCCGCTTCACCCATGACGCAATTTCCAGATCGGAACAGCATCGTCGGCAGCGGATTGATAGACATATTCGTAGCGGTTCAGGGACTCTTCCACGACCTTCGGGTCAAGCGGGGTGTTGGGCGCAAAACTGTCGAAACCACAGCGGCGCATGTGCCAGATCTGATCGACGAGAACGTCACCGACAGCACGGATTTCACCCTGATAGCCAGCTTCCCGCAAAATGCGCGCAGAACTATACCCACGGCCATCACGAAAACGGGGAAAATCAATGACCGCCAGCGCCAGCCGATCGAAATGGGGAAGCAGTTCGCGGGCATCGTCACCGGCCTCGATAAGAACCGCGCTCGAATTGCCCTGGTCAGCGAAGGAAGAGATGGTCACGACCGGTTCCATCGGTGCATCATCATCCCGGTATCGCAATATATCAGTCATAAAGCGCCTCCTTGAACGGGGCCATCCCGACGCGGCGGTAGGTATCGAGAAAACGCTCTCCGTCTTCCCGCAATTCCTTATATTTGGAAACCGTGGTTTCGACGGCATCGACGATACCGTTCTCGTCAAAGCCAGGACCGGTTATTTTGCCGAGACTGGCATCCTCTGCTCCCGAGCCACCCAGCAGCAGTTGGTAGTTTTCGGTGCCTTTGCGATCCACCCCCAATATCCCGATATGCCCGGAATGATGATGACCGCAGGCGTTGATGCAGCCTGATATTTTCAGTTTCAATTCGCCCAGATCGCGCTGGCCTTCGCCATCTGCAAAGCGCTCCGCAATTTTCTGGGCTACCGGGATCGAGCGCGCGTTCGCCAGGCTGCAATAATCCAGGCCGGGGCAGGCGATGATATCGCTGATGAGATCAAGATTTGCCGGAGCGAGGCCGGCTGCGTCGAGCTTTTGCCAAAGCGCATACAGGTCCGTCCTTTTGACATGGGCGAACACAATATTCTGTGCATGAGTGACGCGCAATTCGTCAAAACTATATTGCTCCGCGAGATCGGCCATCAGATCAATTTGATCTGCAGAGGCGTCTCCGGGAATGCCTTTCGCAGGTTTCAGGCTGATATTCGCGATGGCATAGCCAGGATGCTTGTGCGGTCTGACATTCTGGTCCACCCAGATTTTGAAATCGGGATCGCTCAGATCGATTTCTTCCGCTGCGTTATCGTCAAACGCGGGTGCTTCGAAATAGGTGGCGATGCGTTCCAGTTCCTTGCGCGGAATATCCGATGCGCCGGGCAGGATTTCCTGCCATTCGGCTTCGATCCTGTCCCTCATTTTATCCGCGCCCCATTCGTGGACGAGAATTTTGATGCGTTGCTTGTGGATATTGTCGCGCCGTGCCCAGCGGTTCCATACCCGCAGCACAGCCTCGGTATAGCTGAACATATGATCGACCGGGAGGAAGTCTCGAATTAGGGGAGCGACAAAGGGAGTCCGGCCCATGCCGCCGCCGACATAGACTTCAAATCCCAGTTCGCCTTTGTCATTGCGTATCAGCTTGAAGCCGAGATCGTGAAGCCTCATTGCCGCGCGGTCTTCGTCGCTGGCGATGACCGCAATCTTGAATTTACGCGGCATATAGCTGAATTCCGGATGAAAGCTTGTGGCTTGCCGGATCAGTTCCGCATAGGGGCGCGGATCGATAATTTCATCAGCGGTCGCGCCGGCATATTGGTCCGAGGAAACATTACGGATACTTTCGCCGCTGGTCTGGATCGCATGCATTTCGACGGTAGCCAGATCGGCAAGAATATCAGCAGCCTGTTCAAGCTTGATCCAGTTATACTGGATGTTCTGCCGTGTAGTGAAATGGGCATATCCACGGTCATATTTCCGAGCGATTGTTGCCAGCATCCGCGTCTGGCGTGAATTGAGCGTGCCATAAGGTATCGCGACGCGCAGCATATAGGCGTGCAATTGTAGATAGAGGCCGTTCTTCAGCCGTAGCGGTTTGAACTGGTCTTCGGTCAGCTCGCCTGCGATCCGGCGGTCTGCCTGATCGCGAAACTCTGCAACCCGTGCGTCGACCATTTTCTGGTCGTATTTGTCATATTGATACATTTCAGATTACCCATTCGCCGGCGTCGGGTTCGGCCGGCTTTAATGTCAGGTCGGGACGAACGGTCGGGCCGAGTGCACGCACCCGGTCCTTTATATGACCCGGGCGCGGGCCATCATCTGTCAGCTCTGCCTCGATTATATATGGTGTGTTTACCCGCCGGGCCGCTTCTTCGCGGTGGAGTATCGCATCGCCGTGGTCGCCGACATCCGCAGCGTCCTTGACAAAGCGTGACCAATCGAGGCCGGTCCACCAGATAACGTCGCCGGTCTTGAGATCATTTCCGGTCAATATATTCATGCGACGACTCCCGCCATTTGAGCAAATTCCCGGAACTTGTCTTCGGCATCGCCATAGTTCGCGACGTCTCCCACCACGAGTAGCGCAGGGCTTTGAATATTTTCGCGCCGCACGAGATCGCCGAGGTCGGTCAGCAGAGTCCGGAGCGCGCGAAAATTGGTCCGCGTACCGTTTTCAAGCACCGCAACCGGAAGGTCGGGTGATGCCCCGTCGGCGATCAGCTTTTCGACAATCGCTTCGGCATTGGCTACGCCCATATAGATAACCAGCGTGCGGCCTTTTCCCGCCAGACCGGACCAGTTCTGGTCGGACAACCCCTTGCACTGGCCTGCGACAAACGAAACCGCACTGGAGGCATCGCGATGGGTGAGCGGCATTCTGGCCTGTGCGGCGCAGCCGAGCGCGGCGCTGATGCCAGGGACGACTTCCACGGATATTCCCGCAGCGATGCAATCGTCCGCCTCTTCGCCGCCACGGCCGAAAATGAAGGGATCGCCGCCCTTGAGGCGCACCACCAAATGACCTTTGGCTGCTTCGCTGATCAATATATTGTTGATCTGGTCCTGCGAAACGCTGTGCAGGGAGCGTTTCTTGGCCACCGAAATGCGGCGCGCCGCAGGCGATGCCATATCCAGAATTTCTCGGCTGACCAAGCCGTCATGAATGATAACATCAGCCAGTTCCAGCAGTTTCGCGGCTTTCAAAGTCAGCAGGTCGGCATCCCCGGGACCGGCGCCAACTAGATAGACTTTACCCGATCGGGTTGTCCTGTTTGAAGTTTTTTCCATGATTGGGATATGCGCGCATCGACGGGATTGTTCAAAACAGAAGTTTTTGGGGTTGCCTAAGCTCAGCTATTTGACGGCTGTGAGTTCCGCGTGATTCCGAACCTACTCGTCCTTCAGGCCGATACCGATAGAGGCTCTGAGATGTTCGGCCTCCAGCGAAACAACCGGATAGGCACAATAATCGGCAGCATAATAAGCGCTGGGTCGATGATTGCCCGATAATCCGATGCCGCCAAATGGGGCTTCTGACGAGGCGCCAACGGTCATTTTGTTCCAGTTGACGATACCGGCGCGGCTATTGGACCAATATTGGTCATATTGCTGGGCCGTCCCGCCGATCAGGGCAGAGGATAGTCCGTAGCGGGTGTTGTTTGCCTCTGCGATAGCTTCTTCGAAGTCATTGACGCGGATGACCTGCAGGATCGGTCCGAACAATTCGATGTCCGGGCGTTCCGCAAGATCGGTAACGTCGATTATACCCGGCGTGAGAAAAGGGCGCCCATCAACCGGTCTCGCCATATGTTTGATCGGCTTGCCACCATGGCTCATCAAGGCCAGAAAGCTTTCGGTCAGACCATCGGCGGTTTCATTGTCGATAACCGGGCCCATGAACGGCGCCGGGCTGGCAAAGGGTTCGTCGATGATCAGCCGATCGGCGATACGCTTCACTTCGCGGACGATACCGTCATACAGGGTGTCCTTGACAATCAGACGGCTCGCGGCCGAGCAACGCTGGCCCGAAGACAAAAAGGCCGACTGCACAATCAGAATGGCGGCGCTGTGTGTGTCCTGGGTATCCCACGCAATGATAGGATTGTTGCCGCCCATTTCCAAAGCCAGTATTTTTTCCGGTCGGGATGCAAACTGGCGGTTCAACGCAATGCCGGTCCGGGCGGAGCCGGTGAACAGGACGCCATCCAATCCGTCATTCGCGGTCAGTTGCTTGCCGGTTTCGGGGCCACCGTGCAATATGTTGACAACCCCGGGCGGCAGTCCAGCTTTCTTAAAAGCGTCTATCAGATATTGACCAACCGCAGGGGTCTTCTCCGACGGTTTGAACACAATCGTGTTGCCGGCAATCAGAGCGGGAACAATATGGCCATTGGGTAGATGAGCCGGGAAATTATAGGGGCCGAGGACGGCGAGAACACCATGCGGCTTGTGGCGCAAGGCGGTGCGCGTATTGGGCTGGCTCGACAATTGGCGTTGCGGTGTTCGTTCCGCAAAGGCACTCACCGAAATGTCGACTTTGTTCACGACGGAATCAACCTCCGTACGGGATTCCCACATCGGCTTGCCGGTTTCGCGGGAAATCAATTCGGCCAGTTCATCGGCATTGGAGCGAATGTGATTGGCATAGCGCCGGACCGCCTCGATGCGCTTGACCACCGCCATGGCAGCCCAGCCGGGCCATGCTTCGCGTGCGCTGGCGACCGCTGCGTCGGCGTCTCCGCTTGTACCGGTCCACAAGGTGGCCCCGGTTGCTGGTTCAATTGATATAAGGTCGCTCAAAATTGCCTCTGTTTTCTACGCTTATCTCGTTCAAAAGACGGGTATATGGACATCTCTCTCGATAGATCATAGTCCCAAAAGAACCGGAATCATCATGGTTAATGGTTTTTACATGCTCTTTGCTTGCAAGAATCTTGTCAGCCGTTACGCAGTGCTGCCCCCATATCACGGATATCGTTGATTTTTTTAGATAAAATGTCCCAGTTGTCATCATCTGCGATGGCGTCCCAGATTGATTCAACTTCCTCGATATGCATCGAACAGGGGCCAGTTTGCCGCCAGTAACTGCTGACCGGCTGTCGCGTAAGTGCGCGACCGGTGATCAAGCTACGAAATTCGGAAAATTCGGCTGAATTCTCCTCCGGTCTGGCCAGATTCTCGGCTTTGCCCCAATGGAAGAAAAACTCGTCGATCTGCATCGTTTTTTCCGCCAGTCCCTTTTCCGCAGCGACGACGAGATCGCGATCCTTGTCGAAGCCTGCGGACTCAACGCCGAGCCGCCAGCAGAAATGCTCGGTGAAGGCGGTACCATAAGCTTTGGGGAATCCGTCCAATATGGCAACCAAGGGATCGCTGTCGGCAATCAGGCGGAGGGTGCTGGCAAATTGGGCGAGATTCCAGTGCAGCGCTTCCGGTTGCCGGGCAAAGCAGTATAATCCTTCATGGTCGAAATAGGCCGCGGTAAAGCCGGGTTCCCAATAAGGCGTGAAGCGCCAGGGGCCGTAATCGAAGCTTTCGCCGGTAATATTGATATTGTCGGTATTGAGCACGCCGTGGACAAAGCCGGCGGTCATATAGGCTCCGGCCAGTTTCGCGACTTCCTGCGCAACCTTGGCGAATAATTCAGTCACCGGGTCATCGGTCTGCGCGCCGCCATAATAATGTTCGAGGCAATATTCGACGAGTTGGCGCATGAGCGCTTCGTTCTTCTCATAGGCAATGCGCTGGAAAGTACCGATCCGGATATGGCTGTGACTCAACCTGGTCATCACCGCAGACCGTGTAGGCGAGGGCTCGTCGCCGCGCGACAATTGCTCGCCGGTTTCGACGACCGAAAATGTTTTCGACGTGTTGACGCCGAGTGCCTCGAGCATTTCCGTCGCCAGAATTTCGCGGACCGCACCCTTCAGGGTTAGCCGGCCATCGCCGGTCCTGCTCCACGGCGTCGTGCCCGAACCCTTGGTCGCAAGATCCATCAGCCGCTTTTCATGATCGCGTAGTTGAGCGAACAGAAAACCCCGGCCATCGCCAATTTCGGGATTATAATTGCGGAATTGATGGCCATGATAGCGCAGCGCCAACGGCGGGTTCAGGTTGTCGGCCAGTGGTTTGAATTTTCCGAAATGGGATAGCCAGTCTTCCTCATTCAGGTTGTGCAGCCCGACGCTCTGGTCCCAGCGGTCATTTCTAAACCGCAGAATATGGTCGGGAAAGTCGGCAGGAGAGACCGGATCTCCAATTTTTTCTCCCAATCGGGTGATCTGGACGTCTGGCTGATACAAGCTTTCGCTAGGTTCGGATTGCGGTTTATATGGCATTTTCAGACAGTGGCGGCTAATCGGTTGCGCAGCAAGAGGGAAGACGGAGCCAAACGCAGCATGAGCGAAGAAAAATCTTATCAGGACATTTATTGGGAATCCGATGACGGACTGAAATTGCACGCATATGACTATCCTTCGGACAGCGGTAAAACGCCGGTCATCTGCGTGCCTGGATTGACCCGGAATGCCCGCGATTTTAGGCATCTTGGCACTGGCTTTCATGGTGGGCGCCGGATCATCATGCTCGATCTGCGTGGCCGCGGCATGAGTGAATATGCCAAGGACAGCAGTACTTATAATCCCAAACAATATGTCTCGGATATCATCATGCTGATGGACGAGTTGAATATACAGAAAGCGATATTTTTCGGTACCTCGCTGGGCGGTGTAGTCACAATGCTAATGGCCAAGATGCATCCCGCGCGCATCGCCGGTGCGTTGTTAAACGACATCGGCCCGGAACTCGATCAGAAAGGTCTGGACCGGATCGCCTCCCATGTCGGGCAGGGGCGGAGTTTCGACACATGGGCGCACGCCGGTCGCGATATGGCAGAGGATAGCAGGGATATTTTCCCGGATTTCTCGCTGAAAGACTGGATTGCCTTCGCCAAGAAAGTTTACCGGATGAACAGCTCTGGCCGGATCAAGCTGGACTATGACATGAAGATTGCAGAGCCGTTCGACAGCAAAGGCGGTGGCAGCGGGGCATTGTGGAACGCGCTGGAGGCCATGAAGGACATTCCCACTCTCATCCTGCGCGGCGAGCTGTCAGATCTGTTCAGCGAGCAGGTCGCCAGGCAGATGCTCGAAAAGCTGAGCAAGGCCGAGCTGGTCATCGTCCCGCGCGTGGGCCATGCCCCGACACTGGAGGAACCGGCCTCGCTTGACGCGATCAGCCAATTGCTCCACCGCATTGACTGAATTTTTTCAGACAGCCAAGCATGAAGACCAGATGAAACCAGTAAAGATCCTGCATCTCCACAGCACGTTCAATCTGGGCGGGAAGGAAGCACGCGCGGTCAGATTGATGAATCATTTCGGGGATGCTGCGGACCATGTCATCTTGTCTGCGCAACCCGATAGCCTGTCCGCGCGTGAAGCTATTGATCCCAGGATCAAGGTGGCGTTTCCGACCGACGCGCCCTCGCTCGCGGGAAAGCCATCGCTGAAACGCTATCGCGAGTTCATTGCCTATTTCCGTCAGTTTGATCTGATCCTGTCCTATAATTGGGGCTCGATGGACGGCGTGATGGCGCGGACTTTGTTCTCCCGCGCCGGAGGCCTGCCGCCGCTGATCCACCATGAAGACGGATTTAACGAGGACGAGCAGAAAAAGCTCAACTGGAAGAGAAACTGGTTCCGCAAATTTGCTCTTGGCGATGCGCGGGCACTGGTTGTGCCGTCTGAACGATTGACCCGGATTGCCAGGGATGTCTGGAAGCAGCCGGAGCAGAAAGTCCACCGCATCCCCAATGGCATTGATGTGAAGCGTTTCGAGAAAAAACCGCAACGCGGCGCGCTTCCCGGCTTCACCCGGCGAGAAGGCGAGGTCATCGTCGGAACGGTCGCTGGGCTGCGGGCGATCAAGAATCTCCCTCGCCTGGTGCGGGCCTGCGCAGCGGCAGGCGAAAATGTCCGGTTGGTGATTGTTGGCGAAGGGCCGGAAAAAGAAACGATATTGGCAGGAGCAAAGCGCACGGGTCTCGGTGATCGCCTGCTGATGCCGGGCTTCCTGGCGGATCCAGCGCGCTATATCGGCTTGTTTGACATATTTGCCCTGTCATCCGACAGCGAGCAATTCCCGATTTCCCTGATCGAAGCGATGGCCGCTGGCTTGCCGGTCGCGGCGACGGACGTCGGTGATATTAAATCAATGGTATCGCAGGCCAATCAGGGCTTTATCAAACCGCTTGCCGACGAAGCCAAATTTTACGAGTCCCTGACGACCTTGGTCCAGCATAAACAATTGAGAGAAGATCTGGGCATGCAGAACCGGCTGAAGGCGCAAGCGGAATATAATGAGAGCAAGATGCTGGGCCGTTATTCATTGCTTTATGGTCATGCGCTGGGACGGGCCGATTTCGGAATCGCTAAATAACGCATTTCATAACAGAGTTTTTTGGAGCATTTTTATCTGCCGCCGTCTATATCGGCTTTTGGGGAAAATAGGAGATTTCATTGTTTAAGGGCTTAAAACCCATCCAGTATAATGGTCAGGAAGTTTGGCCGTTGATCGAGGGTGGAAAAGGCGTTGCAGCCACCAATCACGCAAGTTCGGGAGCTTGGGCTGCCGCTGGCGGCATTGGAACAGTGTCCGCGGTCAATGCGGACAGCTATGACGAACATGGCAATGTCATTCCGCAAATCTATCACGGCCGCAAGCGTGAAGAGCGTCATCAGGAGCTGATTCAATATGCGATCGACGGTGCGGTCGCGCAGGTCACCAAGGCGTATGAAATCTCCAACGGCAAGGGTGCGATCAATATCAATGTCCTGTGGGAAATGGGCGGCGCGCAACAGGTGCTTGAAGGCGTGCTTGAACAAACCAAAGGCATGGTTGCGGGCGTCACTTGCGGTGCGGGCATGCCCTACAAGCTGTCCGAAATAGCCCAGCAATATGGTGTGAACTATCTGCCGATCATCAGCTCTGCCCGGGCGTTCCGGGCGCTTTGGAAGCGGGCCTATAAAAAGGTCCCCGACTTGATGGCGGCGGTGGTCTACGAAGATCCGTGGCTGGCGGGCGGTCACAACGGCCTGTCCAATGCGGAAGATCCAAGAAAACCGGAGGATCCCTATCCACGGGTTAAGGATTTGCGCGAGACGATGCGCGGAGAGGGCATAGCCGACAGCGTGCCGATCATCATGGCGGGCGGTGTATGGTATTTGCGCGACTGGCAAGACTGGATCGACAGTGAGGAACTCGGGCAGATTGCCTTCCAGTTCGGTACCAGGCCCTTGCTGACCAAAGAAAGTCCGATTCCGCAGAGCTGGAAGAGCGAACTGACAAAGATCAAGGAAGGCGATATTCTTCTGCACAAATTCTCGCCAACCGGTTTCTACAGTTCCGCGGTCCGCAACGAATTTCTCCGCAGTCTGGAGGCGCGATCGGAACGCCAGATTCCCTATTCGACAGAAAAAGCGGGTGAGCATACCCATCAGCTGGACGTCGGCATCCGGGGCAAGAATTTCTGGGTGACCCGCAATGACCTGCTCCGTGCCCGCGAGTGGGACGGCCTCGGTTTCACCATGGCGATGAAGACGCCCGACAACACGCTGGTGTTTGCCACTCCAGAAGAGTCCAAGATGATCCGGAAGGATCAGGCGGATTGTATGGGATGCCTGTCACATTGCGGTTTTTCAGCATGGAAAGATCATGACAATCATAGCACCGGGCGGCTTGCCGATCCGCGCAGCTTCTGTATTCAGAAAAGCCTGCAGGAAATTGTTCATGGTGCGCCGGTCGAGGAACATCTGATGTTCGCCGGTCATGGCGCGTTTAATTTCGGCACCGATCCCTTTTATTCCAACGGATTCGTGCCGACGGTGAAGCAGCTGGTGGATCGGATTTTGACCGGGGATTAAGGTGAGGGTCCGGCTCGCTGCGCGGCGGCCCGGTTCTCGCTGCGTAATCCTTCTCCCTTGAGGGAGAGGAAATCGTTTGCTCAATCCAGATCCCACGCCCTTTCGCCATGGTTGGAAATATCCAGACCATCCCGTTCGTCGTCCTCGCTGACCCGCATCGGCAGGATGAAGCTGATACCAAAGCCGATGATCGCCGTAGCGACCGCCGACCAGATGGCGACCGCGCCGACACCGATGAGCTGGGCGACAAACTGGCTGCCAAAGACCATGCCGTCATTGTAGCCGGTGCCGCCAAAATCTGTGGATATGAAGAGGGCTAGCATAAGCGTTCCAAGCATGCCGCCGACACCGTGGACCGCGAAAACATCCAGACTATCGTCTATCTTGAAGCCGTTTTTCACCAGACCGACCGCCATGAAACACGCTGCAGACGCCACGGCGCCAATGATGATCGACGCGCCCGGGCCGACAAAGCCAGCCGCAGGGGTGATCGTGGCGAGTCCGGCAATTGCGCCAGTGGCAACGCCGACGGCAGTTGATTTTCCAACCTTGAATTTCTCGATCAATATCCAGACCAATGCGGCCGTGGATGCGGCTATGTGGGTGTTGATGATTGCCGCTGATGCGTTGTCGTTCGCCGTAAACGCGGAGCCGCCATTAAATCCGAACCAGCCAACCCAGAGCATTGCGGCACCGGCGACGGTCAGGGCAGGGCTGTGCGGCAGCATCAAGGTTTTGGGCCAGCCCATGCGCTTGCCGAGCATGATTGCGACGACCAGCGCGGAAACGCCTGCTGTGGTGTGAACAACAATACCGCCGGCAAAATCAAGCACGCCGAGATTGCTGAGCCAACCGCCGCCCCAGACCCAATGGGCGACCGGGGCGTAGACGACGAGCAGCCAGAGAGCGGAAAAAGCAATCACCCAGCCGAAGCGCGCGCGTTCGACCCACGCGCCGATCATTAGCGCGGGGGTGACCACGGCAAAGGTCATCTGGAACAAGGCAAAAGTGGATTCGGGGATGGCCGTCCCTTCCCGAACGTTACCCAGATTGGCGAACATCCAGTTGAGACCATTGCCCAGAAACCCGTTGGTCACGCCGCCAAAAGCCAGCGTGTAGCCGACGACAATCCAGAGAACCGAACAAATCCCCGCCACCGCCAAGCACTGGATCAGCACCGACAGGAAATTCTTGGAACGCACAAGGCCACCATAAAATAGCGCCAGTCCGGGTAGCGTCATCAGCAGGACCAGCGCACTGGAGGTCAATATCCAGGCGGTGTCACCGCTGTTGGCAACATCGGTGATGGCGGGATCCATTGCCAGTTGCGCATTGAGTGGGGAAACAGCCCAGCCGGCAGCCAACAAAACGCCCAAGGATTTGACCGGATATTTCATGATGTTCCCCGCAGCGATAATCTTATTATGTCTGTTCGCTCATGCGAATCAGATTGCACCAAATTTCTAGTCGAGACCATGAGGGGACTCAACGGAAAGCTTAAACCCAGCCGTCGAGAACCTGATCCGGGGGGCGATGACCGTCGGCCCACACGCGGATATTGGTAATCACCTTTTCGCCCGATGCCTCGCGGCCTTCGAAGGTCGCACTGCCCATGTGGGGAAGTAGCACCGTGTTCTTGAGTTTCAGAAAGCGGGGGTCGATATCCGGTTCTCCTTGATATACGTCGAGCCCGGCACCGCCGATTGTTTCGTTTTGCAGGGCTTCGATCAACGCATCCTCATCCACCAGATCACCGCGCGCGGTATTGATCAGATAGGTGGAAGATTTCATCTTGCCGATCCGGCGGGCGTTTATCATTTCGTGGGTTTCTGCTGTATGCGGGCAATGTAGAGTGATGATGTCGCACTCGCTGATCAAATCCTCGAGATCGGCCACAAAGCTGGCGCGCAGCGTTTCTTCTAAAGCCGGCGGCAGCTGGCGGCGGTTATGATAGAAAATGGACATGCCAAAACCCGAAGCACGGCGGGCCACGGCCTGACCGATACGGCCCATGCCGATGATGCCGAGCTTCTTGCCGCCGATGCAATGGCCGAGCATGCCGGATGGCTTCCAGCCTTCCCACTCTCCGGAACGCATCAGCTTCTGGCCCTCTGAAAGGCGTCGCGGCACGGACAAGATCAGCGCCATGGTCATATCCGCGGTATCTTCGGTGAACACGCCCGGCGTGTTGGTGACCAGAATCTTTTTCGCGCGTGCGGCGGCCAGATCAATATGATCGACACCAGCACCAAAGCTGGCAATCAGGCGCAGCCGGTCGGGCGCATTTGCAATCATTTCCGCATCGATATGGTCGGTCACGGTGGGCACGAGCACATCACAATCCGCCATCGCGGCAATCAGGTCTTCCCGGGAAAAGGGGGTGTCAGTGTAATTCGGGACCGCATCGAATAGTTCGCACATGCGGTCCTGATTGGCGTCCGCCAATTCACGGGTAATGATGACACGGGGATTAGCGGGGCGCGGTGAGTCTGGCATAGGCCATCGCTATGCCTGAAATTTGGTTCAGGTCAAGCAGGCGGCGCTTGAAGCGGACCTGGCTTTCAGGCTATGCTTGGACCAATCGGGGAATGAGTAACCAATCATTATGCGTATTCTGGCTTTCATGCTCATTGCGATTACGGGTTTGTCCCTGTCGGCGCCCGCTGCGGCGCAGCAAGAGCCGCCCTATTGGGCATCGATCGACGAGCCCGAGGCCCGGATGCGTACCGGTCCCAGCACCGAATATCCGACGATGTGGATATATAAACGCGAGAAACTGCCGGTGAAAATTCTGGCCCGCTACAAGGCATGGCGGAAAGTCGAAGATCATGACGGAACGCAGGGGTGGATGCACGCGCGTTTGCTCAGCGCATCCAGAACCGGTCTGGTACTTACTGCCAGCGGAAAGCCGGTCGCGATGCGCGCCTTGCCCGATGCCAGTGCCAAGATTATCTGGCTCGCCGAACCGGGCGTCGTCGGAAGCCTGACTCTGTGCGAAAAAAACTGGTGTCTGTTCGATGTTACCGGTCGCCGGGGTTACATCAACGTCGCAGACGTCTGGGGCGATGAACCGCTGAAATAGTTCAGTCGGTCAATTCCAGTGCCACCGCCGTGGCTTCCCCGCCGCCGATACACAGCGCCGCGACGCCCTTTTTCAGGCCACGCTTTTTCAATGCTGCGATCAATGTAACCATGATCCGCGCACCGCTGGCGCCAATCGGGTGACCGAGAGCCGTAGCGCCGCCATTGACGTTCAACTTGTCCCGGCTGATACCGATATCCTGCATCGCGAACATGGCGACACAGGCGAAGGCTTCGTTGACTTCCCAAAGATCGACATCGGCAACCGACCAGCCGGCTTTATCGAGCACCTTTTGAATGGCGCGGACCGGCGCCGTCGTAAATTTGGCCGGTGCGTGGGCATGGGCGGCATGAGCCACGATCCGAGCGACGGGTGTCAGGCCTTTTTCTTTCGCTACGCTGGCGCGCGTGAGCACCATGGCCGCCGCGCCGTCCGAGATAGAGGACGCGTTGGCGGCAGTGATCGTGCCGTCTTTTGCAAAGGCCGGGCGAAGCTGGGGGATCTTGTCCGGATTGCCCTTGAGCGGCTGCTCGTCCTTGTCGACGGTGACACTGCCCTTGCGGGATTTGACTTCGACGGCGACGACCTCGTCATCAAAGGCGTCGCCTTCGACAGCGGCTTTGGCGCGGGCAAGGGACTCAATCGAATATTCGTCCTGCGCTTCCCGGGTCAGCTGATATTCGCCAACGGTTTCTTCCGCAAAACTGCCCATCGCCCGACCCGGCTCATAGGCGTCTTCCAGGCCGTCGAGAAACATATGGTCCTTGGCCTCGGCGTGGCCGCCGCTGCGCATCTTGGGCAGCAGATAGGGCGCGTTGGTCATGCTTTCCATACCGCCTGTCACGATGATGTCGATCGAACCAGCTGCGAGGGCCTCTGCCCCCATGATCGCGGCCTGCATGCCGGAGCCGCACATCTTGTTGACCGTGGTGGCCTCGACCGATTGCGGCAGGCCTGCGTAAATGGCTGCCTGGCGGGCAGGGGCCTGACCCTGGCCTGCGGACAGGACATTTCCCATATAGATGCGCTCGACATCCGCGCCTGCCACTCCGGCGCGTTCGACGGCCGCCTTGACCGCGACAGCACCCAGATGAGGCGCGCTGACGTCTCCGAGCGCACCTTGCATGCCGCCCATGGGCGTGCGGGCATATGAGAGAATGACGATCGGATCGGAGTTGGACATGGCTTGGCCTTTCTGTGTCTGTTGCGCCGCTGCGGGCAAACGCGAATCTTGAAGAGCACATAGGCGCGGCTCGTGGTTTTTTCAATTGCGCCATTGAATGCCAGGGCCGGTCGTGCCAATCGATTCGGGGAATCTACTTTGGAGCGCCAGTTGCCAGCTTTTCTCTTGCCGATTGCCGGCGTCCTTCTTGGCCTGATCATCGGGAGTTTTCTGGCGACACTGATTCTGAGATGGCCGGAAGGCCGTTCGGTCATAGCAGGTCGTTCCTCCTGCGATGATTGCGGGCATAAGCTGCGCGTCCGGGAGCTGATCCCGGCAGTGAGCTTTATTCTCCAATCCGGGAAATGTCGACAATGCGGCGCAACGATTGCCCATGATCATGTTTCGATAGAGCTTGCTGCGGCGCTGATTGGCGGTCTTTCCCTGTTTGTTTCACCCGGGGTTCAAGGGCTGGCGGGGGCGGTTTTCGGGTGGCTTTTGCTGACGCTTGCGGCCCTCGACGTGAAGCATCACTGGCTGCCCGACCGGTTGACCGCGATTCTCGCCGTGTCGGGATTGATCGCTTGGTTTCTCGTCGTTCCTCCCCTGTTATTCGACAGATTGATCGGCGGGCTGGCAGGATTTGTGTCACTGACCATCGTGGCTGGGTTATATAAGATCATCAAGGGCAGAGACGGTCTTGGCGGCGGCGATCCCAAGATGCTGGGCGGGATCGGCTGCTGGCTGGGCTGGATGAGCCTGCCGCTCGTCATCCTCGGTGCCAGTCTGATCGGTATCCTGATTGCGATATCCTGGCGACTGCGGAGCAAAGAGGTCATGGCTGACACCGTCCTGCCGTTCGGCAGTCTGATGGCCGTAGCAGCTTTTCCACTCTGGCTTTATCAGACAGCGGGCGGTAGCTTGCCTTATTGATTTGCCGATGCTGGCATCGTCGCTGGAAAAAGCCGTTGCCAGCGGATTGCCTGTTCGCTAACAGAGCGTCGATTTCGCTGATCGTCAGTTGACGCAGCCAAAGAGCCCCTGTGGTGGAATTGGTAGACGCGCTGCACTCAAAACGTTGAGTATATTGGAAGGAACGAGACAGACTGCTTTTGCAATAGCATTTAAAAACAATCACTTCATAAAATATGTTTGGCGATTTGGCTTAGCCGCGCCCAACTATGTGTAAGTGAAAGTTGAGCGCGGCTAAAATTGCCGCGCCAAGGTGCGCGGGCGTGGTGGAATTGGTAGACGCGCGGGATTCAAAATCCCGTTCCGCAAGGAGTGTGGGTTCGATTCCCACCGCCCGCACCAACAAAAGTGAGATCGACCCAATTTGGAGCTTAAGCTGACATTCGCAGGGACACTGTTTGATGTCTGCTTTGCAAAGACTTGCCGATGTTGCCAAAATCGAACCGGCCCGCTGATCGAGGATATTGGCGTTCTATGCCGCTCGCAATTTCGCAGCGACTACATCTTAGGGTGCCGGGCACCTCATGTGCCGCTGTAAATATTCGGCAATCATGCGCCGCGCCGCTTGGGCCTGGTCCAGCACACCAAAGGATGCGAAGGCGTGAATGGTCTCTGCGAAACAATGATAGGTCGACTGAGTCCCCGCTGCACCTAACATCTCGTGATAGGCCGCAGCTTCGTCCCGCAGCGGATCATGCCCTGCGGTCAGGATCAGCGCGGGTGCAAGGCCGCCCGGAACGGATGCCAGCAACGGCGAAACGCGCGGGTCGTCGGCGCTCGCATCGGTGCCCTCCAGATAGCCGTCACGGGCAATTTCAATCGCGGCCTCCACCAAAAAGAAGCTGCCATCGCCGAACAGGCCACGCGACGGGAATTCACTATGCGGGCGGGCGACATCGGTCATCGGATAGATCAAGATTTGGCAGGCAGGTTGCACCCCGCCGCCCAGCGCCGCCTCGCGCGCCAGCACCGCTGCAAGATTGCCGCCAGCGCTATCGCCAATTACCGCTATCCGGTCCGGATCGCCGCCAAATTTCGCGCCTGACCGGTGCAGCCAATCGAGCCCGGCGCGTGCATCATCCAATCCTGCGGGGAACGGATATTCGGGCGCGAGCCGGTACTCGAGGCTGAGTATCGCCGTCCCGCTCAATGCGGCGAGCGATCCGACCAATCCGTCATAGGCCTCAATGCCCCCCAGCGACCAACCGCCGCCATGCAGGAACAAGGCCTGCGGGAAAGGCGCGCCTTCTGATGCAGCCTCGGGCAGATATAGCCGTGCAGGGCGCTCGCCATCTCCGCCGGACACGGTCAAATCGATTGACCGTGCCGGCACAACATCGCGTTCGGGACAGCGAAACCGGGCGAACACCGCATCGGCGAAGTCCCGTGATGCCGCCATTCCGCCCGCTTCGAACCGGTCCGCCCACTCATTGCGCATCACATCATATGCACGGAGCAGCGCAAGGGTCTGACTGTCCAGCGACAGCCGTCTCGCGGCAATATCTCCGGTCATTAGAAGCGCAGGATAAGGCGGAGATCGTAAGTTGCGGGCGCTCCGTAAAATCCGAGCTGCACGCCGGGGAACTCCGCCAAATTGAACGCTTGAACGCGAACCGCTTGATCGGTTAGGTTTTGCACTCCGGCGCGGATTTCCCATTGGTCGTCGTGGTCGCCCAGCGCCACAAAGGCGTTGATCCGTTCATAGCCCGATTGGCGCAGAATCGGAGAATCGCTAATCTCCGTCGCCACTTCGGATCGGTATGATCCGTCGAGATGGAGCGTCAGCGCGAGCGAGTCGGTAATCGGCTTCGTCCATGTCGCGCCAAGGCTGGCGTTGAAATCGGGCGCGTTCACCGGACGCCTGCTGCTGACATCGGTAACCACGCCGCCCACCAGAATATCGAACTCGCGATATTTGGCGTCGAGCAGCCCGAGCGACCCGGTCAGCGTCAGCTCGTCCGTCGGCTGTGCGAGCAATTCGAGCTCTGCGCCATAGGCCCGCGAGGATGCGGCGTTGGTGAACAGGCTGACGAATACGCCGGTGACCGGATCGGAGCCGAATGATGTGACCTGCACATCTGTATAATCATTGTAAAACAACGCGCCATTGAGAACGAGGCGGCCATCTAGCCAGCTCGTCTTCGCACCGGCTTCGTAGCTCCAGACATATTCGGGACGGAATGCGCGGAAGCCGAAAACATTATTCGCGCGGCCATCAAAGCCGCCGCTCTTGAACCCGCGAGAGGCGGAGAGATACACCAACGCATCGTCCGACACTTCATAGCTGAGCGAGGCGCGCGGCGTGAACGCCTTGAAGCTCGCTTCGCCGGAAATCGGTGTTCCGGCCACGCCCACACCCGCCAGGAATTCGGGCGTATTGTTGATCACCGAAACGGTCGGATCGAAGAAATTCTCGAAACGCCGCGCGGAACTGCGGTCCTCCCAAGTATGGCGCGCACCAAGCGACAGATCGAGCTGCGGGGTCAGCGCATAGGTAACATCGGCGAAGATCGCATAGCTATCCGTCTTTTGGGTCGTGTCGGCCAAGCTGGATGTTTGAAATCCAAAGGCGGTGACAGGAAAGCCAAACAGAGTGGCCGCGCCATTATCTGTCCGTCGTCAGAACATTTGGCACAGATGGCTGCGTAAATTAGCGGAGCATCGGCCTCGTCTTATTGGTTGATATTAGGCGGCTAG
>RCMY010003320.1_pt1 | contig 18095 bp, 15 predicted proteins | sample 2041341 | NCBI WGS metagenome assembly RCMY01 (sample SAMN09708234, study PRJNA481090) | Marine sediment metagenome, whole genome shotgun sequencing project. | reverse complement strand
TTCAGAAAGACCGACAACGACTGTTCATTCTGCATATTGGGCAATTGCAGAACATTTTTCTCAAATCGAATCAGGGACTGTTCGCAATCAAACTCAACCGGACAGCGGAACAGACGGGTCCACTGAGCCCCATTGGCGGGCATCGAAAAATCGAACTCTACCCGCATCAATGGCAGCGAACGCCCCGCAAACCAGCTGAGAAGGCTATGCCACAGATACAGTGAGGTGCGTATGCGCATCGGACCTGCCGTATCCAGAACCTCCCTCACGCTACGATTCGATGCATTTTGTACGATAGCAAAACCGACACCTGCACTGGAACGGCCCTCGATGATGCACGGCTTGACCATGACGCCACTGCACACATCCATGAATTCCCCAGCCCGAGTCACGATGGCTTGCAATGTGGGCCGATGGATGACACACAGGCACATCATGCGGAACGTACCTGTTGCAACCGGTCCGGCGCTGACCATACCCAGTGATTCATCGCGCAGCAACAGCATTGCACGCTGGTAGAGGCGCCCGAACAATGCCGCGGACAAATCGTTACCCGACTCCAACGCCTCCAGAGACACACCTTCCGCCTCGGCAAACGCACGCGGATCATGGCCCTGGTCGGCAACCGCACGCAGCAGCGCTCGTACATACGATTCGGATATCAGGCCGCTGACAGAAGGTGAGGGAGCTGCAGGCAATGCGTCGTTTTCCCAGTGAAACGGAATAGTGTTCACAGCATAACGTGTCTGACGAATCCCATGATTACTGACAAATAGATCAAACCGTCGACGACTGCCATGGAAAAATGCGGGCGGGCCTGAGACACCCTTTCACGCAACATAGTCGCCTGAAGCACTACCCCTGCATTCGAGTGAGTCAACAAAATGCCACTCTTGTGTTTATTTACAAACCAGGAAATCAACGTTGAATGCATCAGACTAATCGTGATTCGTTGCTTCTCGCATGGCTGAACCAAAGAATAGGAGCGGATCCGCGATTGTCATTATTGTCTGACAGATACTCATGTATCAGTTCAGATCCAGGTAGTGCAGCATGGCACTTCGCTCACGAGTACCAGAATGATGTCGCAAGAAATCAAACCCAGCCGCCCGGATTCTCTCGAGTCACCCCATAACATGGTGATGAAAATTCTCCATAACGAGACACTCGTCGTCGCAGTAACCTTGCTGCTGAGTCTGAGTGCTGTGGTCGCCCTTGCAGTATTTCTCCGTTTTGATGATTGGGGACTTAATCTCTTTCGGATACTCGTTATCACTGTCTTCACGATACTGCCGGCGCTCATGTACTACGTATTCATCGCCTCAAGAAAACGGAGTCTGCTCCAGGAGTTCGTGAGCAACCTGAGCCGGCTTGGCCTGCTACAGCGCCAATGCGATGACGATCTGCAGCAGGATGAAGCCAGCGATCGGTACTTCGAACGAACGCGCATCCTGAGCTATATTGACCGGTTCGAGGCGGTATACGGACCCGTCGGCAAAGCTTCGAAAATCGAGCTACTCGAAGCGACGCAGTGCAGCGTACCGTCAGATTGCGACCGATCGATTTCGGAGCCGGCGGGTGGGCGAATTTTCTCTCCAGCCACGGCTTTTCCCGTTTTTATAGCCACCTTTCTGATCGGACTTGGGTGGGTGCAGTTCATCCCACCATGGAACGGTGGTGAAGTGGTGAAGAACTCGGGAAATGCAACTCTGCATTCATCCTTGTTGTACAACGAATTGCCTGCCCTGTTCGCCTTTCTCGGCGCCTACTTCTTCTCTGTGCAGATGCTCTACCGCCGATTTGTCACCAACGATCTGCGGGCCAGCGCCTTCATTTCGGTATCCATTCGTATCATCCTTGGTGTGATCGGCGCCTGGTTGCTGCAGGTCCTGTTCAAGGCGGAGGCCATCGGTCCTGAAAACGGTATGTACTGGCTGCTGTTTGCATCATTTGTCATCGGTGTCTTTCCACCCGTGCTCTGGCGTGTCATACGTGACGTTTCTGGCAGGATGCTGATACTCGGGAAAGTTGTCCCAAGCCTTGACTCCGACTTGCCCCTGAACGATTTGGACGGACTGACGATCTGGCACCAGACGCGACTTGAGGAGGAGGATATAGAGAACGCGTACAACATGGCCAATGCCGACATCATCGCGTTGCTGGTCAATACCAAGATGCCTCCTGAGCGCATTGTCGACTGGGTCGATCAGGCGATACTCTATTCGTGCCTCCCGCCTGCCAATCGAAACGGCACACCTGATGAAGCCAATCTCCGGACACGGCTGTTGCGCCTTGGTATCGGCAACGCAAGCGCACTAAAGGCGGTCGTCCGAATGGTCGATGAGGACGATCAACTGGATGACGACTTCCGCTCTGAATTGCATGGCATCCACCTGAAATCATTTTTCAAACGCGCCGAGGGGTTCTACAACCTGAACCTGATAGATCACTGGCGAGCGAGTGGTCCGCGCGATAGTACACACGAGCGAATTCACCCGGAATCAGCCATTGCCTCCCCCGCGAACACGCGAAAAACTGACCGGACCACTTCTCCAGTCACCGTGTAAAGTTCCAATCAACAACTGCGACCCCGTTCTAAAATTCGGTTCGCGGTGGAAGTGCGGGATTGGGGCAGTGCATTGCTATTCGACTCGAGTCAGGGTGTTGAATTCCTGCTGGCCATCAACAATGATCCAGCCCCAAGGTCTGTCGCCACTGGCAGAAACCGAAAATTTGCCTCGCCCAATGCCAGAAAACTCAATTTCAAACTTGCTCGCCAGATTGGTGAAAAATCGCCCTGACCGGAGCCATAGCCCGGGCTTTCTACATCAAACGTGCCGTCATCGTATCGCTGCATAACGAAGACAGTGTCGTCCTTCCCTTGCCAGCTACCGCTGATATTCGGTACCGAGTTGGCGTTTTCAGTGGGAGTGGTGTTGGCATTGTCCTGCACGACAACGGCCCGGTCGACTGGCTTGCGCGGATCCGGATTGGCGCCGGGCTTATCGGCTTCTGCACTCATCCCGAGCCAAACTGCAGCAACGATTAACAGACGGGCAACTGCCGCCAGCCATTTGAACCTTGATTTGCCGCCGGTGTCAGCCGGTTGCAGGGATGCTGCACTTTCGGTGCGGGCCGGTCCCCTGCCGGGAACTGATTCGAGCCGGCTAACCAGCCGCTCCAAGTGGCTGCGCCAGCGGCCCTGTCTATTGGAAATATCGTGGAACTGGCTGTCGTAAATGAAATTGATGCTGCCGAGGTTCAGGTCTTTGATAGCTGAGTGCCATCGAGTGTTACCGGGATATTCGGCACATCCAGCTCGTGTGGGCGCTGCAACTCGAGGGCGCCAAAGTTGACGTCATCGTTTATGCGTTCATGCCAGATTTGTTCCCAGCGCCGACCGACAATCAGTATCAAAACTGCAGAGCTGTGCAGGTTCGCATTGATGACGTATTTCCATTTGGCGCCGCCTGGAATGTCTGTTGCGTCTCGAAACACACGACCATCGCCGAACACGCGTTCGAGCTCATCCGCCAGTCGGCTCACGTAGCCCGGGCTGTCATCACGTCGGTAACTTAAGAATATCCGGTTCTTTTTCACAGCAACCACAGACAGTGTCTACCAGAGAAAGTGTAGCAAGTCGCTGCTGCGGGTTACCTGAGATACTGCGACACCGTGTTAACACACGCATATCGGCGAGACTCAATCGGAATCGCTAGTCATTGCCTTTCCGAAACGCACTACGCCGAAAACGCGACACGGCAATATTCACGTATTACCTGGCGACTGACGATATAGGCGTAAGCCGTGGATTGGTGCCGGCACCAAGAGTCGAACTCGGGACCTACTGATTACAAATCTGAACTAAGCCAACAACTGACAACACTCGACGACAATTAACAACAACTATATCATGCACTTAGAGCAATGTCATTGTTGTGGTGTGTTGTCAGTTATTGCCGTTTTTCGTGGGCTAGTGCGACAGGAGTGCGACAAATAGCTCAGAATATGCACCCGTGACAATTGTCTATTCTTTAGATACCCCTCTATGGGGTAGTCGAGTAAGTTCAGCTTGAAAGACTTGGAAAACCGCTCGCAAATGCTGAAACTCCAAAGCTGAACGCAGGCCTAGCACTGCCGAGTAGTCTTCATTGCTGACTTTGACAGAAAACCGCCACAAACTGAATCTGACCAAGCACGAGCCCTTGCACGGGCCAAGTACCGCGTTCATACCCAGTGTCATATCATTGCTTCGGTCCGGCAATCGTGATGAGAAACCTTCAGCTCGCCTTAGTTTTCACTGATGATTGCGCCACTGCCCCAGAAAGAAATTGCCTCAACAGACGTTGACGATAGGACGCTAATGCCTGTGATGCAGGTCATATTATCCTGATATTTCAGATAGTTGGAACATGTCTTGCTTTCAGATATAATGACACATATCATCTATGTCGGTCTCTACTTACGGAATGGGCTACTTGTGGACGTCATTGTGTTATCTAAGCATCGTGGAGAGGCGTTCAGCTTGCAAGGTCAGCTAAGTCAATGAATTGGATACTTTCTGAGAATTCTGGCTACGAAGTTTTTGACAGAAACATGTTGCAAACTGTTTCTGTCGAGCTTCGATTTCAACCTATACTTTTGCTTCGAACTAGGGACGCCATTGCTGGCTTTCAGAATTCAGTCAGGGGAATCCTTCCAGGCTATCTCGAAGAAGAAGGCACAGTGGTGAACATAAACACTAATGGTGTTTCGGAGACGAAGCAAAGTAGACACAAATTCTTCGATCGAGCAAATTCGTATGCTCTATATGTAACCACCGATAGTTTATTACTTGAAGCGTCTGATCACAAAGATAGAGAGCACACATTAGATATCCTCGACCTTGGCCTGAAGGCGCTTAGCGACACATGTGGCGATGTGGGCTTGACGCGACTAGGGGTACGATACATTAACATTATATCGCGGGAGGAAATCGCTCACGACTTGCGGAGAGATGTTCAATGGAATGACCTTCTGCATGCAGAATTCTTAAGCATGCCCAATGGTATAGTCGATTTAGATGATACGATATTCAGCAATGAAATTGACTCTAGCTTGGATCTGGGTAGAATGCGGTTACGCTACGGCCTCCACATTCCACAGAATGGTATTCAAGGACAACGAGCATTTCATTTTGACGTAGATAGATACGCTGAAGGCGAATTTGAGTTGGAAAGTGCTTGTGACCTAGCTAGGAATTTCACTCAAGATATTTACGGTACATTCTCTAGCGCGCGAGGCGAAGCTTTACGTGAATGGATGTCAAATGAGGCGAAGGCATGAGCAATCTTATCGAAACTCCATCATATACCCCAAGCTACCTAGACTCGCATCGTAAGAAGCCTTCAACGGGCGGAGCTTTATTTGAAGATGCGCAATTATATAGCTTCGCTGGTAGAGGGCGACACTATGATTTCCAGATCGATCGTATGACTACTGGTCGCTACGGCGAAACCGTAGCAGATCGAACAGCTGGCCTCTTGCATGGTTTAAGCGCCTTCGATTCAACTGAAACCCGTACAAGGTGGGCTCCTAAGTCACCTGAACTAACTGTCGGTGATGAGTTACTTTCAGAACAAGCTGCGGTACTATCGGCAGTCGCAACCCAAGTGCTTGCGGTAGATACGATACTTGACGCAGAGATAGACGAAGCAATGCATGAATATTATGATTTTGGATCTGCAGAATTGCTTTAGTCACAGACAGAGACTTTACAAAAGGCAATATTGATGGTGGAGAACCCGAGATGGAGTCCACTAGCGTACGATGCCGATGATTTGAAGTCTTCAATCGACGCCGTCAGCACTTCGTTACGACACCTACTTGGCAATGATCCAAATTCAAATCGCTTTTACGCTTCGGATACGCGGTTACCTAGTGTATGCCAAGGGGACATACTGACCGGGAAAGCTAGGATTCCATACATTAACGAAAGTGGTGTCGCTGCTGCTATTCCCAACACCTCAAACTACTGGCTCGTCACTGGAAATACATGTGACTTCTCGCGTAATGAAGTAGTTTTCACTCAGTTATGTCCAATAGTTGACTGTCTCAATGTCGGTGGCGGCAATAAGCTTGAATCTATATTGAGATACAAAACGAGTCGGCTTTTCTATCTGCCCACTTGGGGCCAGACAACGCCGCAGAATGCAGCTGCTGATTTTACTATGGTTGTTTCAGTCAAGAAGGAAGCATTAGGACAGTCCTTCTCGCGAGAAGCAACCATGAGTAGGGATGCATGGATACTATTGAATTGCTGCCTAGTTCGCTTTCTTGCGAGGGATGACGGACGTTTTGACTAATAACCATTGTTGCTTCAAGTTTTGTTGAATGCGACGTAGACAGTATGTATCCTCACGAGGGTCCGCGTTGATTTATACGTTGAGTCATCTCCTATCGAGACATAAACAACTGTTCAGCAGTGCTGAACAACTAGCGGCGCTCACAAACTTCAACAGTGGTATTGAAAAAAGATTTACCTGAACAATCAGTTTGCCATGCCTCATTTGATTGATCCTTCCTTCTCGTCGTAATCTTCTTGGCGGTGGTATGCGATTGTGTAACTGTCCCGTATAAACTTGTTACAAACATAGCAAGTTGACGCGACAACAGATCTGTTAGGCGCTGACGATGTAGTTGTCAGCGTCAGCTAAAACTGCAAGCCGTAGCTTCCATTGCACAAAAAACGCACCAGCACTATCAAACCTGCAATGCGCACTATTTGTGCCGCCCTCATAATATTCCTACCATTACACACTGGGGGATGTGCGACCACACCCTACAATGCGAGAACCAACCCTGCAACCATCTACAGCCAGATCTTCCATGATCGTTTTTCCAAAAGAATAAGGCAACATTCTTCCAAGACGTACGAAATGACACCATCACTGAACAGGTTAAAACTTGCGTAATCGAAAAACTAAGTGTTGTATGTTTTTTATTCCAGCGCTTTTGTTCCACATTGACATGAAACGGAAAGGTTAGAAACATTGGTACTAAACTAGGGCTATGCAAATTACGCGATGAACGCATTCTTGGGATTGTCCTTGAACTTCTATACTTCGGGAAATGACGTAGTCTGTATATTGACGGCTGCGGGATTTTCTTGAATGTCAGTGCTGCAATGCTTCAGCAGACTTTGATGTTCATTACGTTTTGACGACAAACTAAGTCGGCTTCGACCATTAGCAGCGGCTCCTTACGGTTGTTGTGAACGCCCGAGTTTTCGTCAAATGAATATTTTGCTGTTAAAGTGGTTGTTGATTGCCCAACGCCATACTATTATCGCCTTATTTGGACATTCCGTACATTGAATAATACTAGTCAGGAACTAATTGTACCTGAGGAAAAAACACGCTGTATCGAGTGCAGATTCGAGATCCCAATTGGGGCAAAAAAGTGTACATTTTGTACTAGCTACCAATCGAAATGGAAAAACAGACTTAAGTACATCAGTTCTGTAATTGGGGTAACAACTGCATCCATTGCGATTCTAGCGTATCTCGTCACCACTATTCCGAAAGTACGTTCAGTTCTCTTCTGGAATGAACATGTGGAAGTCATCGAGTTCAGGTCGTTGGACCGATTGACGGTCGCTAACACAGGCGATGGGCCTGTATTTATTACACATCTTAGTATTGTCAGCGATCCTTCTGTACTCGCATTGTCGATGACATGGCCGGTTGGCATGACGCTATCGGAAGGAACGGTTGCTACCATACCAGTATGGGATCAAGAGCTAAGGCTTAGTGCAGAATTCAATATAACGAAGGGCCTGTCCGACGAAGAATGGAAAATCGCATTGTCAAAAACAGGGCCAAGAGGAACTGGAAAAGGCAAAGCCTGTTATGTCTTTAGTGTCATGGCCGAATCTGATCCGCTTCTTCAAATGTACCAAGCAAATATGGGTAAGAAATACCGGACATTTCCTGTTGAAGCAGCTGTACACTATTACTCGCCCAAAAGAAGATCCAAAGTAAAGGATAGTTTCAAAGCGGTCGTTGGACTGTTGACAAATCCGGATATTGCCTGTACTGACTCCGCCCTAATCCAGTAACCATTCCAATACCAAACTATCAGACTAGAGACAGATTTAGTCTGACGTGCAAGACATTTTGGAATGTAGAGTCAGCTGAGCTTGCCATGCAAAGTAGTCTGCCGCAGGTTGATTTCGCTAGAAGGTGTTCCGTAATCCAGTGCTGCATCACTTCAAACAGCAGTCGCTGCCCCCCCCACACCTCAGACTGCACTGCCAGCGTGTGTTCTGCGTTAGCGGTTTATGATTGCCAATGCCCACGACGGTCAGCAATATAGACGCTTACTTGCGTGCACACTACTGTCGGGGATGAGCATACTCTTGCCTGCGCTTTCCCAAGTTATCAAATAAGCTCCTTCAAATTCGAACGGCATGACCATGTCGTGCGTTTCTCTGCGCATGGCTCTCGTAATCAGGGCTTTTGCAGACGCTGGAGGCTCAGTTAATGGATCAATGCAGCACAATTTCGCGCGCTTTAATCCGGAAAATCTTACTGGAATAAACAGAGCAACAACACCAGACTGAAGTACCGCCAACATCGGTCTCGAGTCCTTGCGCTACATACGTGATGACATCGATAATCCCGAAATAACCAATGACTGCGGTGTGTCAATCGAATTCCAAATTCCCAGCACCTCCAAGCGAGTAGCCTTCGCTGATATCGGCTCACCAGAGAGCATCTAATCATTCGCAAAGGCCGCAAGCGCTGACATTGTCCATTGCTCCCTACCCTCACAGTTCCGTTGTGCAAGTTCTGACGGATACCTGTCCTGGATAGACAACACGCTCAACATCGCAGAGACTGCCAACGTCAAGTTTGACAATGAACAGTATGACTTCAGGATCTTCGATGATCCCAAAGCAATGTATGACGAAATGGTACGACTGAATAACGCTGGTGATAGCTCGCGCTTACTGGCAGGCTACTGCTGGAAGTGGGCAAGCAAGAAGAACCCTCTGCACTATGACATTGAATTCCCAGAGTACGACTTCCACATGCGCTGGAATGACTTCAGCCTTGGCCAAGGCTGGATCATGCATCCGGAGAGTATCGAGCAGGTTGGCAGCATACATACCTCTCAAGTTCTTGAGGTTGTCTATGCCGGTATCATCATCGTCTCTGATTAAAAGTGATCGACGGTAAGCTGGCTACTGATCCATGTGAGTGATCAAATTATATGCGGAGTTAGACGCCATTTTTGATCACATTGCGTGATGGTCGCTGCCCCTCCTGGTCAACCGAACAAGTCGTGACGTGATGCCGCAGGCATGGTGACCGTCGGCGTTCTCGCCGACAAGATAGCGCTGCACGACTATTTGTGTTGCATAAGGTAAGGTGGATGAACCCAGATTATCGCCAGCAAGTCCCGCAAATAGCGAGAAAATAGCAGCATCAAATATCGTGATCACTCACAAGGTGCTAAGCCAATTCCAATTGATGCCTTTACCTTGACTGCCGGCCCCATAAAAAAGGTTATCGAACGCAAACCTGATGAGAACGAGGAGGAATTTCTTGACCGGGTCAATGAGATTGCCAAACAGCACTTGATAAAGCCACTAGATCGCAACCATGTTCCGCCTGCTGTATTCTTGTTTCAGGTAGTAGAAACACTACCTACAAACCACGCAGCAGCCATCGAACGAAAGCGAGTCGCACATAACGCATAGCAATTCACAGGATTTCATCAGGCTTCGCATTTGTACTGAAGCCTGCTACAGGCTCCTCACCGTTGGGCCAGTACCCGAAGTACTGTGATGTCGAAGAGTTTTACAGGACGACATAACATCGGAACTGAAGACCACGCCGTTAGCGAAAAATACTGTACCAGTAATGTCAGACTGAAACCGACATGAGATCTACATGCCTCCTTGCCATTACAGCCGTAAGGTTAAATGTGAGTATTCAAATTTATAGGCACTATTTGAGTTCTTCGAACATTGCGTCGATCATGTCGCTTGGGAACCTATTAAGGAAGGCGTTGAAAGCGGGACTGCCAGGACTTTTATACATATCCTGGCCGCCACATTCCTCAATCAACTTCCGGGTGGCTCGTCCGGCCAATTATCGGCAAGGAATAGGGCGGTGCTGCGGGGTATTTCCTCCGTGTCCTGGACGGCGCGTTCTTCGAGCAACTTGCGAGTTTTGTCATCCGGCCAATTACCGGCGAGGGCTATAAGAGCAGCGCTTCGAGGCACTTCTTCCATATCCTTAACAGCACGGTCTTCGAGCAGCTTGCGTGTAGCATTGTCCGGCCAATTATAGGCCAAAGCCATTAGGGCTACGCGGCGGGGTTCCGCTTCTTCGTCCTGAACAGCACGGTCTTCGAGCAGCTTGCGGGTGGCATTATCTGGCCAATGAGTGGACAGTAAATCAAGCGCAGTGCGACGCGGTAGCTCATTAATATCTAGGATGGCAAGTTTCTCTAATAGCTTGCGGCTGGCGTCATCTGGCCACTTATCAACTAGTATAAAAAGAACGCTAAAGCGCACCGCAAAGTGCTCATCTTGGACGACACATTCCTCAATCAGCTTCCGGGTGGCCTCGTTCGGCCAATTATCGATAAGGCTCTTGAAGGCGTTGAAGCGCGATGCAATATTCTCGTGCTGGACGGCACATTCCTCAATCAACTTCCGGGTGGCCTCGTCCGGCCAATTATCGGCAAGGGCCTTGAAGGCGGCACTACGGGGTAGTTCCTCCGTGTCCCGGACGGCGCGTTCTTCGAGCAACTTGCGAGTTTTGTCATCCGGCCAATTACCGGCGAGAGCTATAAGAGCGGCTCTGCGAGGCACTTCTTCCATATCCTGAACAGCACGGTATTCGAGCAGCTTGCGAGTAGCAATGTCTGGCCACTTGTCGGCCAATAATCTAAGGGCTTCAGCGCGGGGTAACCCATCCTCGTCTTGGGCGGCATGTTCTTCCAGCAACTTGCGGGAAGTGTCGTCCGGCCAAGTATTGGCTAGACAGTAAATGACGACCAAACGAGACTCTGAATGCCTTTCATGAACAGCACGTTCCTTGAGCAGCTTGCGGGTGGTGTCGTCTGGCCACTTTTCGCTCAACTCGATAGTAGCTCCGATTCGGACCCCAGGGTATTCATTCACGAGAAGCTTGAGTATCAGATCCCTGTCTAGGGTGAGGTTCGCAACAAACGAAGCCCAACTTCTGTCGCCGCTCCCCACCCCGTCAAATACGGGGACGCAAGAAAGGTCCACTTGATCCTTCCCCGGCCAGCGCGATCCAAGCTCGCGACTTAGTTCAACGATATCGTGGAAAAGTCGGTCCACGGTGTCAGAATTACTCTTGCTTGTAGCCTGCTGCAGAACTATCACGAATTTCTCGAGAAGCTGCCTACCGGAATGTGCAACTGTTTTAGCATTCCGTACTTCACACAAACAATAACCCGCCAGAATTAGCTCATTAAGATATTCATAGCCGTCCCATGCGTTTAATTCAACTCTTTTCGAAAGCGTGTTTACGATTCTGCCGACGAACTGTTCGTCAATCTGACTACAGATAAGGCGCAATACTTCACGCCAATCATCGTCCTTGCAGTGTTTGTCGAACTCAGCAGTTAGACCGTCGATTTCGATTGTCTTTTCGACGTGGAAGCGATGCACAAATTCGGCCGCGCAGAAATATTCAAGAAAAGTTCGGTGCACAAATGCAAAACTGTCTGCCCCTAGGAAGCAAAGGACGAAGTTTCGTTCGCGCAATTGCCGCACTAAAGCACCTGCCGCAGCGCGAGATTGCTTAAAATGCAGCTCATCGTGAAGGTAGTCCTCTATCAGAGTAGTTAGCGTCTCGCCGCTAATTATATTGCCGCCAAGACCGTTGGAGCCATTCTGCATTGCGTAGGCCACGCTTCGCAGAATTGCTGTTTTGGCTCGCAAGTCCACCTCACCTCGCAATTCCGGGTAATCCTCCAGCGCTCGTTCGGTATCCCATTGTTGTAGTAAAACACGCGTTGCCTGCTGGTATAAGTCCACACGCTCACGTGGCAGTTCTTGGTTTCGGTTTAAGATAGCCATCATTGTTAGCAGCAGCGGATTGCCCGCCAACATAGCGATAGGTTTCGAATAGTTGATGGCTCTTCGCAACCTCTCGCACTTTCGTTCCCCGTCGACCACGTCATTGAAAGTGACATCATGCCAGCGGTCCAGGAACTCATCAATCTGGCCGGGCTCCCCAGGCGTGCCTGACGAAAGATCCTGAAGCATGAAGTGTTGGAACTCGGCGTCACGCAGCCGCTGTGGTTTATACCCCACAACCCGAGAAGTGACGATGATGCGGACGTGCTTGTAATCATTGCTGAAGCGGTGAATATCATTGACTACCAGATGGCGTTGATCGCGGTCGAAAACCTCATCCAGCCCATCTAGTAGAAGTACGACTCGATTTGGCTGCCTTAGCAGATGCTCCAGAGTCTGCTGATTCAGTCGGTGCCACGTTGAGGCTGCGTGCAAGTACCCAGAAAAACTTTTACCACTCGGGAAAATCCATCGGTTGTAATCTCTGAGCTGAACTAGCAATGGCAACGGCTGCGTGTACCGCAAGTTGGCATCCTCGATCCTCGCCCAACTTAGGGCCAGGAATCGCAACAGCGAGGACTTCCCCGAACCTGGATCACCCAGAATAGCAATCCGCTTCATAGCGGAGTTCTTTAGAACTTCGAGTACGGGCATTAGGGGCTGATCAACGTATTCGCGGAGGCGCACGTCGTGATGCTTTTCTGTGTCGGGCGAGTCCTCGGCGAGTAGCTCACCGCGCTCCTGCAACCGTTGAAAATGATCCTTGGGTTTTTCCAAAAGCTGCGGATAGTACTCGTGGTATTCGCGGACCGACTGCGCGACAAAAATACTCCACAGCCTCACGTCATAGTAAGCGCCAGTAATGTCGAGACTGCCGAAATCCAAATTACGATACCGCTCGAACAGCGCTTCACGGTAAGTATCCAAGTTGAAATTCGGTGGTAGGCCAGCCAGTTCTTGCAACGCATCAGAATCCCTGATTTTTGCCAGTGACTCGAATGTCTCTCGCAATTCGATCGAGGATTGACGAATCTCGGCGATCTTGCCAGTAAATCGTTTGGCCAAATATGGCCACGAGAAAGTTTCGGGCAACGTGTGCACACCCTTTAACTGCTCCCAGGCTGCGGCGAAGGTCTTAGGGTCAAGGCGGTAACCCGGCTGTAGAAACAAAGACGCGACCGCCGTACGGACATTGTCGTGTTTGCTGAAGCAACGCACATCATCAATCCAATCAGAGATATGCTCGTCGTCAATCTCTGCACGTATGAGTTCGCTTTCTATCAACTCAAGTAGTTCTTTGAGCGCCAGTCCTGTCGCTTTTGTCAATGGCTCGCGATTGACTACCGAAAAGACGCTCTTGAAGCACTTCCCAACGTAACTCTTGGCAGCGTCTTTCGCAACGTCTTCTGCTAACTCTTGCAATATCGGACGAAAGACCGACCAAGTAGCTTGACTTACGCCCCAAACTACAAGCCATTCCGACATCGCGTTTACTCCCTGCAGATCACGATAGGATATTTCTCGATTATTGTAAGCCGTTTGCCGACCCTAGTCGCCAAAAGTAGGTATCACAATAGTTCGCACATAGTGCGATCGACCAATGGGAGGCCCTTAATATCGCGCAGAGATCGAAAAATCGAGCGCCCCCCCTGTGTACAAGCAAGCTGCACAGATTCTTGCTCATGATCACTCAGTGCGAACGACCGTGAAAAAGACTGTGGAGTAAGACGCACTCAATTTGCTCTGAAGCCGCTTCGGAAATTTTAGTGACAGCACTTTGCAGTTCGAGTTGTGTAAAAGTCGATGACAAAGCCTAGATTTTTATACTCCGCTACGGGACGGGATAGCACCTGACTTGGTACCGCCAGCTTAGTCGGTAAAACCAAACCCGCCTAATTAGCCTTGGAGGACGCCTCACAAGCAACTAGGGCTACTGTCACATCGTAGGCTGAGGCAGAGTCTGTGTAAGTTTGGCGTACCAGTGGCGTACCAGAATCAAATCTCATTTCAAAGATCCGTCTAAAAAAGCCGCTAAGTGATTGATTTTAATTGGTGCCGGCACCAAGAGTCGAACTCGGGACCTACTGATTACAAATCATTATTTTGTGGTATTTTGTGAAACCTACTGAAAACGCTTGAACCCATAATATCTTGCTATTACAATGGTTTATTGTTTCAATAGGTTTCACGGGATAGCAGGGCATTTGCAATAGAATTGCCCCAGAGTTGCCCCAGATCAGCCCGCAACACTCATGGGGGTCTTTTGATGGCGAGGAAAATGACGGCGGCTCAAGTGGATGCACTCCGCACGAAGGAGCAGACATTGAGCGAGGCACTAGCTGGCGGAGGCAGCCTTATTGCTCGACGGTTGGCCGCCAAGACGAGTTGGCGGTTTCAATACAAAAACGGTGGCAAGTTGCGCCGTTACTCATTCGGCACCTATTCCCCACGTGGAGACAATGCGGGTTCAATCGAAGCCATTGAATTTACTCTGGTGGGTGCACGTAGGCGAGCGGGCAAGCTGGCAGCCCTGCAATCTGAAGTCGGCGACCTGGTGGAACATTATTCAGAGAAACGAGCACAAGCCGCTGATGAGCGTCGCACCACGGCAGCAGCGCGAACAGTTCACGAGCAGCACACACGAGACTACTCATTGTCGAAGCTCTGCGAATCCTACTGGACGCACCTACAGCAACAGGGCAAACCGTCGGCAAAGGACGTGCGGAACAGCCTGACGCGGTGGGTGATCGAGAAACACGCCAGCCTTGCCAGCAGGAAGGCCAGCGACATCACCACCGACGACGCCCTGACAATCCTGCGCACCATTATTGCCGACGGCAAGGAGGTAACAATGAACAGGGTACGCAGCTACCTGAGCAGCGCCTATACACACGGTATGGGTTCATCCACTGACCCGCTGATTTCCAGCAAGGTTGGTGGCTTCAGGCTTACCAGTAATCCAGTTCTGACAATCAAGCCGGTAGCGAAGTTCGAGAAAGCCGGTAACCGAGTCCTGAGCAACAACGAACTGGCGGAGCTTCTGCGCCGACTGGATGCCTTGAGTTCGCCAGCATCGAAAGCCGTGACCCTATCACTCAGACTCGGCGGCCAGAGAATCACGCAGCTACTGGCAGCCACCGACTACAGCGCCGACCGGCAAACGCTCACACTTCGAGACATCAAAGGTAGACGGACACACGCCAGAGCGCACGTACTGCCGGTTGTCAGCCATGCAGAGCCGCTATTGCTCGAAGCACTGGCAAATCCGCACCCACGACGCCCAGGGCTTTACGGGGGGCTTACGATGCAAACCGTATCGAACGAGATCAAGAACGTCAGCAATACGATGACGGACTCGGAACCGTTCGGCTGGCGGGATCTCCGGCGAACCTGCGAAACGATGCTGGCAAGCATGGGCATCAGCAGGGACTTGCGGGCGCAGATTCAATCACACGGCCTGTCAGGTATTCAAGAGCGCCATTATGACAAGCATTCGTACATTGTCGAAAAACGGGCAGCACTGGAGAAGTGGAACCGGCGGCTTGATGAGTTGATGGCGGGTAGCGAAGGTACAGCTAACGTGGTGAGGATTGATCGTGCAACAGGGTGATGGGTTTTTGCCTGATGATGAGAAAGAAAAGCTGGAAATACGTCCAAAGATCGTTCGCACTCAGCGCAAGGTCAGGATCAACGGCAAGGACAAGCGGTCTCTAGTTACACAGTGCCGTCAAGAATGGCCAGAAACAGAAGATGGTGTTTTCGCTTCATGGCAAGCTGCGGCCAATGCTCAGTCAGATCGTGACCGCGTATTCGAACTTCTGGAAATCCATGAGAGAGACACCGCAGCCATCATTGAATGTGAGCTGTCTGTACATGCAGCCGGTGACATGGGATCACTTCTATCGTCGGCCAAGAAATATGCGGCGCAGACAACAAGAGTACGTCGCAGTATTGAACACTTTGAGAAGTACGAAAAAGACGCAGGGGATCTCAGCCGGTTCTACGATGCGATGCGAACAACACTTGAACTTGCTGGCGATCTCGAATTACTCACGATAAAGCGGCACGAGAAGGCAATCCTTAGAGGGTCGGATGATAGTTTCGATGGCAGAGGCATAACCCAAAGTGAAAAGCGAAAAGCGGTGGAACGTATCGTAAGGTTACAAAATGAAGGACTTGGCAAAACCGCCGCTGTAGAGCGGGTACGTAAGGAAATAGGCAGGGGAAAGTCCACAGTTTTCGGATGGATTAAAGAAATTCAAAAAAAATGACTGGTCGGGGTTCGACTCGACCAATTACTCAAGAATACCTTGTTTGCAAGCCAGTGAACCCGCTGGCTCATATATGCAATCGAGGATTTCAATATGGGTACAAACCCAACTGCAAGTCATGACCCGCTGGTCAAACGCAAGGCACTAGCCGCCGAATTGGGGCAATCCCTGACAACGGTATGGCGATGGACAAGAGACGGATTCTTGCCACAACCGATACGACTCGGTAAGACAGTCGGCTGGCCGCGAAGCGTTGTTGATGCTTGGAAGGTGTCGCAGGGTTGGCCCGCATCTGAACAGTCGCTGGAGTCTTCGCAGCGATGAGAGAACCACAGCCGCAGCGCTCAGGGCAACAGAGCGCCACGACGGGATACAGCCAGCACCCACAGTATACCGACACCGTTGATCTAAACAGTATAAGTGCCAGCGAATACAACCAAATCAAGATCGAGCTTCAACTTATCAAGATTGACTTCGACCGAATCTTTACCGGATACAAGCAGATCGGAATTGCATTTGCTGAGGTTCTGCTAGATCATCCGCAGGCATGGCGGAACTACCTTTTGAACAACGTGTATGTCAGCACATTGCATCCTGATGTACGGCAAGACGTTGCCACGTTTCTGGAAACTGTCGAGCTTCACAGCCGGTTGAGAGGGGCGACCGACACGCGAGGTGCGACATGAACGCACCGAGAGTAAAGCCTAAACTTATGCCTATTGCACGTTGTATGGCTGGTATTGAAGAAAAAACTATACGATGGTTATGGCGTGATCGAATCCCAAATAAGGCGGTCCTGTTGGCAGGGCACCCAGGACTTGGCAAGTCACAGATCAGTATCGCAATGGCTGCGACTGTGAGCACAGGTGGTAAGTGGCCCGATCACACGCCATGCGAGATAGGCAGCGTCGTATTTATTGCCGCAGAGGATGACGCCGCAGATACGGTTAAACCACGTCTAGCCGCAGCAGGTGCCGACATGAGCAAGGTACACATACTTGATGGAGTCATGGATGAGCAGGGTGACAGACGAAGCTGGGACTTGAAAGACATCGATGTACTTACCGACCTGTGTGCACAACACGGCGATGTCAGACTAATTATCGTTGATCCAATCACTGCCTACATGGGCAGTGGCACCGATGGACACTCGACCACTGATGTCAGGGGGCAACTTGAGCCGCTCATGCAATTGGCCGACAACATTAACGCAACCGTGCTGATGATCTCTCACCTGAATAAATCAGGCGGCAGCGAAGCGATGACAAGGGTAACGGGATCAATGGCATTTGTGGCCGCTGCCCGTGCCGCGTTTGTCGTAGCAAAGCACCCAGAGCATGATGATGTGGTTTGCATGGCAACGCTCAAGCACAACGTGTCACCCCAGAAAACAGCGGTCACGTTGAGCACGGCCAGTCTATCTGAGGTAAAAACCGCCTTTTTCGCTCACATTATGTGATGGGCAGAGATTGTAATCATCAACTTGCGTGGTTGACAATGAGTGAGAGCACGAATATTCCTATAGCCAATTCCCGGAGAAATGACTATGGACAATCAAGCAATCGACATTGAAAACCTCTACAACGACCTGCTTCAGATTGATAGAAAGTTTGCACTTGAAACCCGGGCGAAAGGTTGTCCGCATTGTGGCTGTGTATTGCACAGTGCCAACTACCCCCGAGTTCCAAAAGGCTTGTCAGGGCTGTTCGATATTTCAC
>RCMY010002114.1_pt1 | contig 18116 bp, 16 predicted proteins | sample 2041341 | NCBI WGS metagenome assembly RCMY01 (sample SAMN09708234, study PRJNA481090) | Marine sediment metagenome, whole genome shotgun sequencing project. | reverse complement strand
TAAACGATGCGCGTATGGGCTCCGTCCTGCGAGATGTTCAGGCTGGCGAAGTCAAAGACGCCCCATTCGGAGACGTCAATCTTGTCCCGTACCTACGCCGCCGTTATTTGCTAATTCTTTTGATAACACATTTGACATTTTAATGACCTCTAAAAGCCTTTATTCGGTTGATCGAGCAATAATAGGATTAGTTACGCCTGCAGCATAGACCGAATCAATTACTTGCACCATCGTATTGTTTTTTGATGATTTACTCGCCTGAATTACTACAGCGGCATCAGCATTTTCAGAACGTAAACGTTTAACGTTAGCCGTTACCGTTCTAAAATCAGTTTTGCGACCTTTTACATAAATATCATTATTGGCATAAATTGAAATTAAGATATTTTTGTCATCATCATCAGTTTTTGGTTGATTAAGCGGTACTTCTGGCTTATTAAAATCCAAACCTGTTTCATTCACAAAGGTTGCAGTAACAATAAAGAAAATCAACATAATAAACACTACGTCCAACATCGGAGTAATATCAATCTTTGTTTCTTCTTCGTCGTCCAAATTTCCAAATCGATTACGCATTTTTTTAACCTAATTATTAATAGTTGTTTATTAAGTATCTAGTCGCAATAAGTTTATTAACCACTTTCAGTTGATAAAGCAATATCTAAGCCATTAGCATTTTCACGACCGACTGCATCTTTTGCGCCTTCATGCACTTCTATCAAGCGGCCATGCGTGGAGTCTTTATCCGCTTGAATCATAATCTTCCCTTTTGGATTTTCAGACTTCAAGCGTTTGATATTGGCGGCTATCGCAGTAACTTCTACCGGTGCACCATCAATCCAAACCTGATCCTTTGAATCAATAGCAATTAAGATATTAGCGGTTGGCATTGAAGATGCATATTTAGCATCGGGCTTGAAAACATCGGTTCCAGCTTCTTTTACAAATGTTGCAGTAACAATAAAGAAAATAAGCATGATGAATACCACGTCTAACATAGGCGTGATATCAATCTCTGTTTCTTCGTCTTGTTTCGCTCTTCCAAAATTACGCATAAAGATTACCTTAAGATATTCTTAATATTCACTCAGATTGCCCTTAAAAAAAGAGCAACTGAATACTTATTAGTGGCCTTCCCAGTCAGCAAGTTCCAAATGTTCTGCTAATTCTTCACGTTCAGCAGCTGCTTTACGCTTCAAATAAGAGGCCACAGCTACTCCTGATATAGCAGCTACCATGCCTGCCATCGTAGGAACTGTTGCCTGTGAAACACCTGCAGCCATGGTTCTAGCACTACCTGCGCCTGAATCTGACATTGAACTAAATACGGCGATCATGCCAGTTACTGTGCCAAGCAGCCCTAATAAAGGACATAAAGCGACACAGGTTTGAATGACATCGATACGCTTATCTAGTCCTTGAGACACTACAGAAATAATACGCTCGCGTACTTGGTGGGCATACCACGAACCGTGATCTTCACGATTTTTCCAAATACGTACTGCATTATCTACATTTCTTGCGTGCACTGTTCTGAGATAAATAAATCGCTCAATGATGCAAGCCCACATGATGAACAATACTAAAGCGATAAAGTACAACACGGGGCCACCAAGCTCGATAAAGCCCCGAATTGAATCTAATGCTGGTATGTAGTAAAAAAGCTTATCCACTGTTATTAACTCCAGTTAAATGGTTAGTAGGATTAACTCGTTTGTTCAGCGCGTTCAGCAATCATGCCAGCCGCTTGTTGCGTGATAATTTCACTCACGCCTTTTGCTTTACTTGCCACGATTGAGTGTAGGAATACCATAGGTATAGCAACAACAAGACCTAATACCGTAGTAACCAGCGCTTGTGAAATACCACCGGCCATTAATTTTGGATCACCAGTACCGTAAAGCTGAATAGCCTGGAAGGTATTGATCATACCGGTAACCGTACCAAGAAGACCCAATAGTGGCGCTACGACCGCAATAATCTTCAGGAAGGCCAACATCTTATTAAGTTTAGGTGTTTCTTTCAGTACCGCTTCACTTAAGCGTAGCTCAAGTGTTTCGGTATTAGCATCAGCACTTTCGTTATAAACTTTAAGTACGCGACCTAATGGGTTATTACCAGGCTTGCCAATGTTTTTAACTTGGCGATTAACCGCAGCACTTGTTGTGGTTAACGCTAAGAAACGCCATAGAGCAAGAAGTAAACCGATAAGACCTAGGCCAATAATTACGTAACCTACTTCTTTACCTTCTTTAACTTTTTCAAGCAAGGTTGGTTTTCTTGTGTAAGTTTCCAATATTCCACCGCGAGTAATATCTACTGCTAATGGAGAAAGACCTGAAGTTGCACTTTCAGCACCAGATACTTTACCTAAGAAACGACCAGATGGTTGACGTGGTAATTCAATATAGTTTTTACGATCTTCAGACATTTTTAAATACTTGCCATCAGAAACCACATTAAATGAACCAAAACGAGTAACCGTTTTATTCTCAGTGGTACCGCCAGCTAAATTGACTGGTGCGGTGAATTTAGCAACTTTGCCTGATTGAACCATTTCGTTCATCATCTCAGCCCAAAACCGTTCAATTTCAGTTACTGAAGCAAACTTAGAGGTTTGACCCATCTTAGTCATGATGTCAGCCATATAAGCGTCACGCTCTGGGAACTGTACCGAAGTGATTGATGAATCAAATCCAGCTTTAGCATCACCAGACGCCTGCTGTAAAACACCAAACAACTCTTTCAAATCACCTAAGCGATCATCAAGCCTTTTATTTAAGTCGATAATATCATTATCGTTTTTTTCAAATACACCATTCAAACGAGACGACTCATTTTCTTGTGCTTTTTGTTGATTATTTGCAGCACTTAGTAAACTAGCCTGCTGATTACGATTTGTTCTGAACTCGGCCAATCGAGCTGAATTATCTTGACTATCTAAAGCGCGACCTTGACGAACTTGGTCCATCAAACGATCTAGATTAACGGCTTCGGCTGCAAATGTACTGGTAGTGAAACCAAATACCATAAGGCCAGTTACTGCTGCTGCAGAAAGTGTTTTTAATAGAGAATTTGAATTTTTCATTATTTAGCTCCTTGTGCTGCTGGAACAGGGACGATGAATAAATCCGGAGAAATTTCTTTGCCTGCAACTTTTAAACCAAAGTTAATCTGTGCTTTGTAATCTGCAGCCTTAAGCGCTTCATAGGCTTTAGTTTCAGGGTTCCATGCACCAGTCAACGAGCCATCATCAGATTGGTAAGACAGTGATAAACGACCAATTCTAAGGAAATTAACCTGGATATCATTACCATTAAGGTTCAATTTACCAGTGTAACGCTCGATAGTGTTACCAAAATCGGTTTCGATAGTATATGCCTGTAGAACCTGACGCAGTTTTTCAGCATCGGTTACATTTGGATTTTCCATGACGTCTGTCAAATCGCTCACACGTTTACGACGCTCTCCTAATAAGAAAGGAACATCACCTTCTACAAAGCTATTAAGTGATGAAATCATCTTAACCATGAGCGGGGTCATTTGGTTTTCGATGTCGCCAACTTTATCAATAGATTCAAGTAAGTTTGTTTTTTCGGATTCTTGGTTAGCAATTTGCTTTTTCTGCAAATCGTTATAAATCTTCAAGCCGTCAACTACTTTAAGGGTCTGCTTATACTCAGCAACTAAATTATCAGTTTCGTCGGCCATGGCCACGATTGTTTTTTGAGCTGAAGCAGCTTGACTCAATCTACTTTCGCCAGCACTAATCAATTGATCAATGTTTGCAGCAGTAAAAGTTGAACCTATTAATAACAGCGATATGGTGAATACACTGGATTTCAGAAATTTTTGCATGTTCTCAATCTCTTAATGGTGGATGTCTATAATAAAAACTAGTTATTCTTCTAATGTAGCAAAAACTTTACGTAAACGAAAGATACTTCTGCGTACGTTTTATATTTTGCTTCTTTAAATGAGAGCGAAGAAAGATACCTTATTCATTGGCATTCAGCAAATTAATTTTATACGCTCAAAACAAAACACTACAAACACGATTTATTTATAAAATAGTTGTCTAATTTTTGCATAGTCGTAAAGGAATTTACTCTTAAACTTAAAAGCGTATTGCTGCGCCGCAGCATATACACCTTACCATTCCAATACCGACACTTTATTATAGACTCAATAATGAAATAAATATATTACAATTAGCACGATACTTTTTGCTTTGAATAGCTGCAAAACCCTAGTTTTATAACAAAAATAAAGCTTTTATAAAGTCATCCTACCTAACAACTTATACATTTAAAAAGATCTTATTTATATGTTTTATTATCTAAATAGCAAGCTTGATTGACGTTAATTACTTATAAAAAAATTACCAAAATTTAATTTATAGTTGCATAAGTTACTAATTTACCACTAGCTTTTACAGAGTTGATCAAAAACCGTAAGGAATTTTGAAGTTTTATAAATGCGCAAAAGATAAATCTGAACTGCAGAATCTTTGGACAAGCACTAAAACTGATTACCGTATATTTAATATTCTGTAAGCCCGCATTCCTAGCGAGATTACTAAAGGAAACAAATAATTGCTTAATTTAAACTTCAATAAAACCTAGCTATATGTTTTTTATTGATTTTAATAACTACAGACTAATATGCATGCCCTCAACGAGTATAATTCGCGAACTTTAATGATATAGCGATTATAAATGCGCCTGTAGCTCAGTTGGATAGAGTGTCGGCCTCCGAAGCCGAAGGTCACAGGTTCGATTCCTGTCAGGCGCGCCATCACTATATAGCTTATTTTAAGCCTGACAGGTCAAGAGCCTGGGTTCACTAACTGTATTGTCAGCATTTTTAAGTGTTAAAGCCCCCCGCAGCCTAAGTTTTTGTTATTATTATAGAAATATATTATTTAACGACTGACTCATGGACAAAACGCTTGTGAATACTTCTATGCACAAATCAAAAACCAATACTTCTCAAAGACCAACAATGACTAAAAAAATTAATAGTTCTCTAGCCATGTGCCTAAGTTTCTGCTTATTTACCGCGGCAAATTATGCCGACATTAATACTGCAAAAAGTTTAATTCAAGATGGTCGTCTCGATTCGGCCTTGGTTGAATTAAACAAGGAAGTCTCTGAAAAACCTGATAATGCCGAAGCGCGTTTCTTAAAAGGCGTGGCCTTACAAGCTTTAAATCGTAATGATGAAGCCATTGAAGTTTATTCGGCTCTTGCCCAAGACTTTCCGGAGTTACCTGAGCCATATAACAACCTAGCAGTTTTATTTGCTGAAAAAAGTGAATTTGATAAAGCAGAAAATGCCTTACGTGCCGCCATTAAAACCAATAAATCTTACTCCACAGCGTACGAGAATCTTGGTGATATTTATGCGCAAAGAGCCAGTATTGCCTATAACGATGCGCTCAATTTATCTCCAGCCAATCGCGATGCTGTTAAAGTTAAATTGAGTATGATTGATAACATACTGTTACCGCCAGAAGCGCGTAACGCTATGCCAGCACAGATTAAGAATCCTGTAAGTACAGTAGTTTCTACTACTCCTACAAACCCAGCAAATTCGTCGGCGGTATTTTCTACTCCAAGCGCAGAAGTTCGTACAGCTGTTTTAACTTGGGCTGAAGATTGGTCAAGTCGAAATATTGAGGCATATCTAAGTCATTATGCGCTTAGCTTTAAAGCATCAAATGGAAGTTCACGTAAATCATGGGCAAAATATCGCTCTCAACGTTTAAAAGCTCCAAGTTTTGTTATTGTAAATATCAGCCAATTGCAAAGTCGTACAAATTCAGATGGCAGTGTAACCGCCGTTTTTGTACAAGACTATCAATCCGATGGTTACAAAGACACCGTGAAAAAAACATTAGAGTTAGTCAATACGCAAGGTACGTGGAAAATTCAATCAGAGCTATCTAAACCGCTATAATCCTTACACTTCTATTTAATTAACAGCGAGAGTTAACTCTCTGAATGATACGCGTGATTAACAAAACCATTAAAACAACTCTTTGCGGGCTCATTACACTATCTATTTGTATGCTGAGCAGTATTCCAACTCAAGCCACAAAGCTTGATCCTGAAGATGTTGTTGTGCAAGCACTAATGGATATGCGGCAAGGTCGTATGTCTACAGCAGAAGCCTCGCTTGAGCCGCTAATCGAACAGCGCCCTAAATTCAAATTAGCCCAACTTTTGTATGCGGATATATTGAATGCTCGCGCTGGCTCAAGCTTAAACATGCAAACCTTAGGACAGAGCGATCAAAGCTCACTCGATGGCCTTTTAGCGGAAGCTAAACAACGCATTAAATGGAATGAAGTAAGAGAATCACTGAAAGGCAAGTTGCCTTCAAGCTTAATTAAACCCGATAGAAAAGATCCTTACATTGTTTTTGCAGACTTAGGACTTTCTAGAGTCTTCTTATTTAAACAAGAGAGCAATGGCGACTTAAACTTAGAACATGATTTTTATGCGTCCGGCGGTAAAAAAGGAACTCGAAAACAAATGCGTGGTGATCAAAGAACGCCTTTAGGCGTTTACTCAATTACCACGAAACTTACCGACGCAGAGCTAGAAGATAAATATGGCCCTGTTGCCTTTCCTATCAATTATCCAAATACATGGGATAAGTTACAAGCACGTACTGGTGATGGAATCTGGTTGCATGGTGTAACCAGCGCAACTTATAGCCGACCTCCGCAAGATAGCGATGGGTGCGTTGCTTTACCTAATGAAGACTTAGAAATTTTAGAAGCCTATTTAAAAATTGGTATGCCCGTAATCTTTGCTGAGAATGATAATTGGGTAGATAGTCAGTCAACTGAGCATACTGAAAGCACTTTGTTAGCCAGTCTTGAAGCATGGCGTCAAGACTGGGAAAGTCAAAATAACAATAATTATTTAAATCATTACGCCGCTGAATTTAAAACCGAGACACATAATATCAACTCTTGGTCCAACTATAAAAAACGCGTTAATTCCAGTAAAAAATTTATCAATGTACAAGTAGATGAGCCTGTTATTTATGGTTATCCTGGCGAAGAAAACATGGTGCAAGTCGAATTTGTGCAACACTACACCAGTGATAATTACCGAGGCAAAGTCCTGAAACAATTATTTTGGAAAAAGCAAAATGACGGTCGTTGGAAAATTACTTATGAAGGCACAGTAAGGAAACTTTAATTTATTCATGATACTCAACGCATAAAAAAACCGATTAGCTAATCGGTTTTTTTTATGCGTGTTGCTTTTAAACAAATTTTTAAATTGTAAAAACTATTTCTTGTTTGTCCATGTCTGTTGGACTCGCTCTTTGTCCACTAAAAAATCCAATATCTGCATCCAAGAAACCATAGTTCCTGCTTTTCGACCGCCCGTATTATATTTACCGTTCACAATAACCGTTGGCACTGAGCCAACTTGGTAGCTTTGTCCTAATTTTTTATCACGTTCGATCATTGCGTTAACACTAAATGATTTAACCGCTTTCTTAAAGTCTGTCTTATCAATTCCATGTAAAGAATAAAAGCTTGCCAATGCAGAAACTGAATACATATTTTGACGCTTTGCATGTATGGCATCAAATAAAGCTCTGTGCGCTTCTTCAGTTGCTCCTAATGCATTTGCAGCATAATAGCCACGTGCCAATACCTCATATTGAGGGTTAAAGCTTACCGGCACACGAATAAACTCAGCATCCTCAGGTAATTGTTGAGCATAGGCATGCATTGATGGTTCCGCATTAAAACATGCCGGACAACCGTACGAGAAAAACTCTACTACTTCAATTTTCTCCCCTTTACCCACAAGACCTTGTCTACCAGATAAAACCGTATAGTGAGTGCCTTCTAAAAAATTCTTCGGATTTCTTGCCAAAGCGTTGGCAACAGTTTCTTTAGATTTTGCATAGAGAGCTTCATATCTTTCATCTAACTCATGTTTTGTTTGAGCTTGTTGTGTTTCATTTTTTGACTTTGATGTCGAATTGTTTTTAGTCGTTTCATCTTTATTTGAGCAAGCACTCAAAGAAAATAGGCATAAAAACAACACTACAGTTGTTTGTATTAATTTATGGGCAGGTAGCATAATAGTTTCCAGAGTGAGAATTAAGTGTTGAAATGTAAAGAGTTAAAAGTCGGTATATAGTTTCATTTTAACAGCTGGTAAAGTATTTGCTCATGAAAAATCAGCCATAAAAAAACCAGTATAAAACTGGCTTTAAGTTTTTGTCAGATCGACACTCATTACATCAGCGGTTTATCTCGCGCGCTCAAGGGCTGTTAATGAATCAACTATCTGAAACCATGTACTCAAATTTCCAGCTTTAACGCCACCAGATTTATAAGCACCATTAACAATAATTGTCGGTACGCCAGTAATTTTATATGCTTGACCTAATTTCTTATCGCGCTCAACTTGGGTTTTTACACCAAAGGAATTAAAGGCTTTAATGAAATTCTCTTTATCAACGCCATAAGCCTCATAAAAGCCTGCAAGCGCTTCAACGCTAGTAAATTCTGTACGCTTAATATGTATTGCATCAAAAATTGCAATATGAGCTGCCGCATCTGCACCCAGTGCCTCAGCTGCATAATAGGCTTTTGCTAATTGTTCAAAAAATGGATTAAAGCTTACTGGAACACGTTTAAATTCAACATCTTCAGCCACTTGACCTGCATAGGCATGCATATAAGGCTCAGCGTTAAAACAATGACTACAACCGTACGAGAAAAACTCTACTACTTCAATTTTATCGCTATTACCAAGTCGTTCTTGGCGAGGTTTAAGTTCATCGTAGTGTGTACCAGCAACAAAATTATTAGGGTTCTCCTCAAGGCTCAACTTTACTGCTTCTTTTGCTGAGGCGAATAGTTCCGTATAACGTTCATCAACTGAGCTTTCTTTTGCTTCAGGAACTTCTGGTTTAACTTGCTCAACAACTTTCGTTGTTTCAGCTTTTGCTGGCTCAGTCGCTATGGTTTCTTTTGCAGAACATGCTGTTGTAAACAAACCTATTAAAAATAAGCTTGCTAATGAAGTTTTAAATTTTATTGTCATTTGATAAACCCAACTAGATTAAATTTTAAATTACTGTAAGCCGCGAATATATGAGGCGACGGCTTCCTTCTCTGCATCACTCATCAGTACAGCAATCTCTTTCATGATTTTTTGTTGAGCATTGCCTTTACGATTTCCTTTCGCATAATCGTTCAAAGCCTTAACTACATAAGCTTTTCTCTGACCGTTTAGCGATGGATAAAGCGACATTGGATTACCCGCACCATCCGCTCCATGACACGCAGAACAAGCAGGAACGCCAGTTTTAGCATTACCACCACGATAGATTCGTTGCCCAAGGTTATATGTAGTGGCTTCTGCTTCACCAGAACTTCCTTCTTGGCTGGCAAAATACGCCGCCATATCTTTTAAATCTTTATCGTTTTTATTATTTAACTGACCAACCATCAATGGCGCATTACGTGTTCCATCTTGTATCAACTTAAGTTGCTCATAAATATATTCTGGATGTTGGCCTGCAATACTTGGCCATTCAGGATTTGTGCTGTTCCCATCAGAACCATGACAAGCAGCGCAAGTAGCCACTTTAGCTTTACCCGCATTTGCATCACCAAAAGGTATTTTCTCAACATGCATAACTTTTTCTTCGGCATGTTCGTCGTTTGCTTTTGAATCACTAGCTAAAACGCTTGTGGCCATGAAAAAAGTTGCGCTAAATAAAGCAGCAAGAGTTAATTTGCGTGTCATGATACTGGCTTTCATAAAAGAACCTATGTGAATAATCTATTCAGTAAGTCTCAAGCGCACCCAATATTTGCAGGGATAAGTACTTGTTACTAGTGTAAAGATGAGCAGTCGCATAAATCTCCATAATAAAATCAACACCACGGCTATCTCTTTTGAGGCTGGTATTTTACACTATCCCTCCCCAAAACGCTGCTCACCACGAGCTATTTAGGTAAAACATGTCAAAAGCTTCACAAATACTCCGACAAGCCCAATTTCTGACCAGTGCAGCAGCTCTCAAAGGCTTCGCAACCGACAGCGGTGCCGAAGTCGCTTTCTCTGGTCGATCAAATGCTGGTAAGTCGTCCGCCATAAATACTATATGTGAACAACCGAGTTTAGCGAGAGCTTCAAAAACCCCTGGTCGCACACAATTAATTAATTTCTTTTCTATTAATGATGATATCCGTTTAGTAGATCTACCAGGTTTTGGATTTGCCAAAGTGCCACCAAAAATGAAGCTAGATTGGCAACAACTCATGCAAACTTATTTCGAAGAGCGTGAGTGTCTCTCCGCACTCATTCAAATTATGGACGTACGACACCCACTCAGAGATTTTGATTTACAAATGCTTGAATGGGCGAAGAATGCTGAAATGCCTGTATTAATCCTGCTAACTAAAGCGGATAAGTTAAAGCGCGGCGCAGCTAAAAATACCTTACTCAAAGTAAGAAGAGAAGTAAGCGATAACGTCACAGTGCAATTATTTTCATCCTTAGATAAACAAGGTGTAGCCGAAGCACAAAAGAAAATTTTGGAATTGCTGGGGTATAAGGACGACAAAGAAGAAGTTGTCTCGCAATAACAAAATTCTTTTAAAGCCACTTGGTCCTAGGTAAGGCGAAGCCCTTCCAGGATTTCAGCAGGCCCTTTAGTGGAGCTGATTTTTGTTCAGTACAAGGCAAATTTTTTCAAGCAGTGAGGCGTTTACTTCAGTAAATAACGAGCTGAGTGAAAAATTTTAACGCCGTAATGGATGAAAAGCGGCCCAATAAAAAAAGCCCCGAGGATTAGTCGGGGCCAAGTAGGCAACCGGCTTTTGGGGCGCCGGCCTGCTCGTCCAGGGAGGGAGACGAGCTATGCAGAACTTCTGCACTTACTATGTTTGAGGGCACTTTACATAATTAGTTCCGAGAACATAATCAATAATAATAAATTTTCAGAAATTTTAATAATTTCAATAAGTTAGTGAGCTTCATCCCAATTTTTTCCTACGCCTGCATCTACTCTGAGCGGCACATCTAAGCTAGCGGCATTGGTCATTAGTTCAATTACTTTTGGCTGAATTTCTGCAAGCGCATCTTGATGCACCTCTAGCACTAATTCATCATGTACTTGCATCAATAATATCGCTTTATCTTGTTGCGGCTTTAAGTACTTATGCACGTCTAACATGGCCAATTTAATGATGTCTGCGGCCGTACCTTGCATGGGCGCATTAATTGCTGAACGTTCGGCATATTGCTTGCGTTGGTGATTACGTGAATTAATTTCTGGCAAATATAAGCGACGACCAAAAACCGTTTCCACATAACCTTGCTCACTAGCAATTAAACGAGTTTCATCCATATAACGCTTTACACCTGGGTACCTATCGAAATAAACATCGATATAAGTTTGTGCTTCTTTACGTCCAATGCCTAATTGTTTGGCAAGACCGAATGCCGACATACCATAAATTAAACCAAAGTTAATCGCTTTGGCAGAACGTCGTTGATCTTTACTCACTTCTTCCAATGCCACATCAAAAACTTCTGATGCGGTTGCTGAATGCACATCAAGGTCATTGGCGAATGCTTTGACTAAACCTTTGTCTTGTGACAAATGCGCCATGATGCGTAATTCAACTTGCGAGTAATCCGCTGCAAGTAATACATGGTCTTTAGGTGCGATAAACGCCTGACGAATACGACGCCCTTCAGGAGAACGAATAGGGATGTTTTGTAAGTTTGGATCAGACGATGATAAACGCCCAGTGGCTGCTGTCGCCTGATGATAAGAGGTATGCACTCGCCCAGTATCTTTATCAATCTGCATTGGTAATTTTTCAGAATAGGTAGAACGCAATTTACTTAAAGAACGGAAACGCAAAATAATTTGTGGCAATTCATAATCATTAGCTAATTCTTGCAAAACATCTTCTGCAGTCGAAGGTTGCCCTTTGGGTGTTTTACGAATAACCGGTAATTCCATTTCTTCAAACAAAATTTCTTGTAACTGTTTTGGTGACGACAAATTAAACTCATGCCCAACCACTTCATAAGCTTTAGCTTGCAACTCAGCCATGGTTTCACCAAATTCATGCGATAAGTCGGCGAGCATTTGCTTGTCTAACATTATTCCCGTGTGTTCCATTTCCGTGAGCACTTCAACCAAGGGAATTTCGATGTCTAGATAAACTTTTTCTAGTTCAGGAATTTCTTTTAATTGTGCACGCAGGGTTTGTGCCAATCGTAAAGTGATATCGGCATCTTCAGCGGCATAAGGTCCGGCTTGTTCTAAATCAATTTGATCAAAGGTGATTTGCTTTTTACCTTTACCTGCAATGTCTTCGAAGTGAATAGTTTCTACACCAAGATATTTAGCCGCTACCGAATCCATATCATGACGATTAGAAGTGGAATTCAATACATAAGAGGCCAACATACTATCATCACCAATACCACGTAAATGAATCCCCTCGCCACGTAATATATGAGCATCATATTTAAGGTGATGGCCAATTTTATTTATCTCAGTCGATTCTAATAAAGGTTTTAAGGCACCTAGAACGGTTTTCTTATTGAGTTGCAATGGCGCATCTTCATAACTGTGTATGAAAGGTATATACGCTGCTTCACCTGGTTTAACAGCAAATGAAACACCCACAATATCGGCTTGCATGTAATCCAGTGAATTAGTTTCGGTATCAAAAGCAAACTCAGTACAGTTTTGTAAATCTCGTAACCAGAATTCAAATTCTTTGTAATTTAAAATGGTTTGATATTTTGTTTCTGTTGGCGCTTCTACTGTGGCAACTGTTGAAGACTCAGCAGATGGTGTTACTTTTGTCGTTTTTACCGTTGAAGCACTGGCACTCACTCCAAGTTTTCCAGCTTCTATTTTTTTTAGTAAAGATTTGAAACCAAATTCTGAAAACAAAACTCGTAATTCATTATCATCCATTTCACCCGGCGTTAATGGAACCGGATCATCACTAAAATCGATATCAATTTTGATTGTTGTTAAGGCTTTTGAGAGAAGTAACATATCAATATTGTCACGCAAAGATTCACCGACTTTACCGCCAACAGAATCTGCATTTTCTATCACGCCTTGTGCCGTATCAAATTGAGTTAACCATTTAACCGCGGTTTTAGGCCCAACCTTTGGAACACCTGGAATATTGTCACTCTTATCACCCATCAAGGCCAAGTAATCAACAATCTGATTAGGTTTAACTCCAAACTTTTCCATCACACCTGCAGAATCCATCAACACATTATTCATTGTATTAATCAGATGTATATCCTCATTAACCAATTGCGCCATGTCTTTATCGCCAGTAGAAATAAGCACTTTTTTACCCGCTTGTCTGGCTTGAACGGCTAAAGAACCAATCACGTCATCGGCTTCTACATCAGGCGTGATAATGAGCGGCAAACCTGCGGCACGAATTACATTATGGAGTGGCTCAATTTGTACTCGCAAGTCATCTGGCATTGGCGGACGTGTGGCTTTGTATTGATCAAACATTTTATGCCTGAAGGTTTTTCCTTTGGCATCAAAGACCACAGCAAATTGCTTAGATGGGTACTGCTCCATGAGTTTAAACAACATATTGGTTACGCCATAAATCGCACCGGTTGGCTCACCAGTGGAACTGGTGAGAGGTGGCATTCCAAAGAAGGCTCTATACAAATAAGAGGAACCATCTACTAAAACTAAGTCGTAATTTCTCTTCATAACTTTGGACTTTCTTCAGTTGTTTCTTGCTTGAGTGTTTCTTGAGGATCGGAGACTGAGCTTTCTGGAGCTGTTTCAACTGCTTCTACAGGCGTATCAACCACTTGTGGCTGTGCTTCAGGTAGATACAAATCTCCTTTTAAACCACAGGCGCTTAGGACTAAAAAGATGAGACTTGTAATGAATATTTTTTGAACAGATGACATAAGAAAACTCATTTCGTTATACTGCGTTTCGATTGAAAACGAATTGTACCCCACTAAGTCAATTCAACCCACCAAAGCAGAGACGAACAGGCCAAAGAGTACGCAATGAGCACAAAATTAGAACTAATTATTAAAGAAACCAATCAAAACCCAGATGTAGCGGTTATTTGGTTACATGGTCTTGGCGCAGATGGGAATGATTTTGTGCCAATCGTGCCCGAATTGCTTTTGCCTGCCACACTGGGTGTACGTTTTATTTTCCCGCATGCACCAATGATTCCCGTCACCATCAATAATGGTTTCGTAATGCGTGCGTGGTATGACATCTTTGGCATGGATAGAGATGGCCCACAAGACCAAAAAGGTATTCGTGAGAATTCGGCCTTAATTGCTGAGTTGATAGAAGAACAACACGCCAAAGGTATTGCTTATAACAGAATTTTCCTTGCTGGATTTTCACAAGGTGGCGCTATTGGTCTGCATACGGCTTTACGCTTTCCACATAAGTTGGGTGGAATAATTGCTTTATCCACATATTTACCATTACATGATGACTTTGCCAACGAACGTAGTGCAGAAAATAAAGAGACTCCGGTGATGATGGTGCATGGCACATTAGATCCTGTTGTTCCACATGCTTTTGGTAAATCGTCGTATGACTTTTTAGTAGAGCATGGTCAAAACATCAATTGGAAAGAATACCCAATGCAGCATCAAGTGTGTATGGAAGAGATTGTGGCGATTGGAGAGTACATTCAGGAAAGGCTGAAGTAAATATAAAATGTAACCGTCTTTCCCGCGAAGGCGGGAATCCAGTGATGTGTTTTAGTTTCTGGGTCCCTGCCTACGCAGGGAAGACGACGTAGCCTTTTTCGCATTCCTCAGCTTGGCTGGGGATTTATAAATAAAGAACATAATTATGAAAACAAACTTCGAAATACTAAACCAGCCTCTCGACTTACGTCGTTATCCTGAAAACTTTCAAAATCCTACCTGGCAAGCTTGGGATTCAGCTGATGAATTAGTCATTGAACATGTTGAATCTCTTAAGATAGATAAAAAAGATACAAACTTACTAATACTGAATGACGATTGCGGCGCTTTAGCGTGTTGGTTTGCTCGCAGTAGTTGGAAAAATATTGAATGGATTAGTGATTCTTTTGTTTCTACTCAATCTTGTAAATTGAACTTAGAGCACAACGAAATTGATTCAACTAATATCAATTTCTTAGATAGCTTAAGCAAGCCAGAGCATAAAGCCAATGTGGTAATTCTTAAGATTCCTAAAGTTAATGCTTTGTTGGAATATCAGTTAATAGAGCTTCAAAAAATCATTAATGGTGAAACATTGATTATTGCTGCAGGCAAAACTAAGAACATTCAAAAATCGACTTTAGCTTTATTTGAAAAATACTTAGGTGAAACCACAACGTCTTTAGCTAAGAAAAAATCACGTTTGATTTTTGCAAAGCCCGCACTAGAAAAACAAGATGTAAACCCATACCCAACTAAATGGAAATCATCTAAATCTAAATTGTCTTTCTCTGTAAAGAATCACGCTAATGTATTTGCCCATGAAAAATTAGATGTTGGTGGCCGGTTCTTTTTAGAGAACCTACCTGATTGCTCTAAAAAAACTGTTATTGATTTAGGCTCTGGTAATGGCGTAATTGGTTTAGCTATTTTGCAGAAACACCATGATGCTAAAGTTATGTTTATAGATGAGTCGTATATGGCTGTTGCTTCAGCAAAATTAAATGTTCAACAAAATTTTCCTGACAGAGAAAGTGATTGTCAATTTATTGTGACAAACTGCTTAGAGGGTTTTGATAAAAAAGTAGATATTATTCTGTGTAATCCACCGTTCCATCAACAGCATGGCGTTACGGATCATATTGCTGAACAGATGTTCAAAGATTCAAAAAGAGTTTTAAAAGATGGTGGTGAGTTACGAGTTATTGGTAATAGACATTTAGATTACCCGCAGAAGCTTAAGAAGTTGTTTGGTGGGATTAAAGTTGTTGCGAGTAATCAGAAGTTTAGTGTTTTGTCGGCGGTTAAGAAGTAGTTTAGTTGTCATTCCGGAATTGTGAGCAACAATGTCCGGAAACCAGGGCTAAGCAAATGGATTCCTGCCTACGCAGGAATGACGTAATGCTCTTTTAGCCTAGAAAAACTTTCATATAAAACTCATACTCTGTATCCAAACTAGTAATAATACTCTCCGCCTGCCTAAAGCCATGCGCTTCTTCAGGAAACACTACCATCTCAACCTGATTACCTTTGGCTTTTAACTTATCAACCATTCCTGTGGTCTGATTCGGCTGCACCACCTTATCTTTCAGTCCTTGGAAGAACAGCATTGGACTAGAAATTTTCTCGACATGATTTATAGGCGATAATTCGTCATATCGCTCAGGATTAGTCGCAAACGGTGCAATACAGGTTTCTAGATAACGTGATTCAAATTTATGATCATCACCCACCAAGGTTTTTAAATCTGCCACACCATAATAGGAAGTACCTGCGGCGAACACATCCGAAACTATCAATGCACGTAAGACTGTATAACCACCAGCACTACCACCAGTGATTACAATTTTATTTGGGTCGATTAAATTTTCGTTTTTAAGATATTCTATACCCGCCAAACAATCATCTACATCATGCTCGCCCCACTTTCCGTACAGCGAATTTCTATAGTCACGACCAAAACCCGTAGAGCCTCGATAGTTAACATCTAAGACTGCAAACCCTCTGCTGGTCCAATATTGAATTTTCCAATCCAATCCTTTTAATGCAACTCCACTTGGGCCCCCATGACATTTAACCAATAAAGGTGGTTTGTCAGAGGAAGCATTGCTCGGAAGATACAAATTCGCATGCGCCACTTCATTATGTGAGGTTGCGAAAGTAATGCTCTTGGCAACAGTAATCGTATACTCTAAAGCAGCATGAGGTTCGGAGAGTTGAGTTAATTCGCCAGCTAATACATCGTATTGCCAAACACTCATATTCGAAGTTGAATTACCTGCAATGAAATAGGCGGTATCACCTTGAGCAACAATTCCTTCAACCGTATTAAACTGTGGAAGAATTGGTTCTTTAATTTGAGCCTCTAAATCTAACAAATACAACTGATGCTCACCATTCGATTCCGTAAAACCAATGATTCTATTGTTTGGTAGATTGGCATAGTTAGTTAACCCAAGCACCCAAGGCGCTCGTGCAAATTCTTTATGTTCATTGCAGAGTAATTTTTGCTGTTCACCCGTAACATCAGATTGACATAGATTCCACCAACCCGAACTATCACTCACAAAACGAACTTCACCAGCAACCCACTCAGGCTGAATCACTGATTCGACTTCGTTACCGGCAATTCGTACTGGATTATCTAGCTCATACACATCACCAATATCAGCAACCCAACAACGCGTATGATCCCACGGCATATTGGGATGAGTCCAATCTATCCACGCTAAATACTTACCATTAGGACTAATCCGTGGCGAAGAATAAAAGTCAGCACCTTTAATAATGGGCTCTACATGTCCAGTCTCACAATCAATGGCAACCAAATAATTCTCTGGTTCACCCTCAATAATTGCATCTACCGGTTTACTATCTTCACATACACCAATTAAACTGTTCCAAGATTCACAATATCTAAAATCTGCAAAACGAAGATTCGGTGTATTGCTTAACTGCTTAGGAGTTTCTCCTGCTATAAGCGAATAAACTTGCTGATCTTTCGCATTAGCAAAATAAATAATCTCTCCCACTACTGTATATGCCGTGCCACCGTATTCATGCACCTTGCTGTGTGTAGAAAATTCTTTAGTTAGACAGTCAATAATTTTCCCATCGGTAAAACATTTAATAGCCGTACGTCCTTTTTCCTCTGGACGTGATTCACACCAATAAACTTTATTATTGTGAACAGTAACATTAGTAAGACTGACTTTGCCAGCAGCAACACGGCTGGCAGGAATAGGTTTTAATTCTGGCATATTCTTCTTTTGGTAATTTTTAGTTACTATTAAGCAATTAATTCGGTTCGACTACGTACAACTAAGTACTTGATTGAGTTTGCATAATATTCAACAACTTCTTTATAGCCAT
>RCMY010002113.1_pt1 | contig 18120 bp, 12 predicted proteins | sample 2041341 | NCBI WGS metagenome assembly RCMY01 (sample SAMN09708234, study PRJNA481090) | Marine sediment metagenome, whole genome shotgun sequencing project. | reverse complement strand
GAGCCGCCGCGTCCTGCTGCGTCCGCCTCCCGCAGCCCGGCCCCAAGCGGTCTGACTGATTACCTTGGCTGGAAGAAAAGATAGGCCCATGTCAAACGCGCTCGCCATCGCCTCTGTCACTGCCGTCCTGATGGACATGCTGAACGATGGCGTGGCGAATGCCAACCTGGATGCGATCGGGCCGATTGACGTGACCGCGATGCCGCTGGATCAGGTCTCGGCCGAGGATCCGGCACCCAATCGGCTGAACATCTACATGTGGCACGCCACCCGCAACGCCGCGTGGTCCAACGAGCGGCTTCCGGCGCGAGGCAACCAGGGAAACCGGCTGGACAGTCCATATCTGGCGCTGGATCTGCATTTCGTCCTGACTGCAACCGGGTCTGAAACACTCAACGCCGAAATCATCCTTGGCTACGGGATGCAGATCCTGCACGAAACGCCGGTGCTGACACGCGCCGCGATCCGCACAGCGCTGGGCGGGGTCACGCCGCCGGTCGATGCGTCTTTGCTGCCCGCGGGCCTGCGGTCCATCCTCGCCTCGGACCTCGCCGATCAGTTCGAGCAGATCCGCATCACCCCTGCCGTGCCCGATACCGAGAATCCGATGCAGCTTGAGGGGCTGTCGAACCTGTGGTCGGCGTTCTCGGCCCCGCTGCGGGCCTCGTCGCTATATCAGGTGTCCTGCGTGCTGATCGAAAGCCGTACGCCGGTGCGGTCGTCTCTGCCTGTGCTGACGCTGGGCGGGCGCACCGCGCAGTTGCGCAGCCCGACAATCAGCCGCATCGCACGCCTGCCGGGCGGGGCCGGGACAGCGCGTGACCTGATGGGGGGGATCGAGCCGGGTGACTGGGTGGCCATTGAGGGCACAGCGCTGGCTTTGGCGCAGATGCGGGTGCGGCTCGGCGACCGCATTCTGGTGGCCGGTCCGGCCAATGCCACCAACCTGCGCGTTGACGTGCAATTACCTGCCGATATCCGCGCCGGGCTGTCGCTGCTCCAGATCGAGCATCTGTTCACGCCAGAGGGCGGCGGCGGCGATCGCCTGTGGGAGATGTCGAACGCGATGCCGCTGGTCATCACGCCGCAGCTGGCCAGTCACACCGTCACCGGGACAACTGCGTCGGGCCGGTTCAGCGGAACTGTTGCCGCGACGCTGGCGCATCCGGTGGGCGACGATCAGGTCGCGGCGCTGCTGTTCAATCCGCTGCCGGGTGGCGGCAATGACGCGTTTTCGGTGCGCTGCTGGTCGCGGCCTGCTGTCGGCACCGATATCGTCGCCGATGTCGTCGATGTGGCCGCAGATAGCTATCTGATCCGCGTCGAAATCGGCGGCGCGGCCAGTGCGTTGTCGATGGGGGCGGCGGGCTTTGACGGGCCTGTCGCGGATCTTGATCCATGAGCCGCGCCGAGATCATCCCGGCAGAAGCCCTGCAGATGAAAGCGTTGGAGCTCGCGGCCGCGCGGATCGCGTGGGTGCTGGGCACGCAGCAGGGCACGCCGCCCGATCTTGATGCGGAGTTAAAGCAGCTTGCGGCCCTTGGGCCGGTCGGGTTGGCGGAGGTATTTCTTCGGTTTGGCCTTGCAGGGCGGATGCGTGACACCTTTTTGTTGGCCGCCGCGCCGGACCTTGGCACTGCTGCCGCCGCTGCGATTGCCGCCCATCCGTTGGCTTTGCAGGGCCGCGCGACGCCGGGATTGGTGACGCATGTCCTGGGCGCAGGCGCGCTGGAGGCACTGGCCCCGCAAGGCTTGCTGGCGCAGGCCGGGCTGGTCGATCTGGTGCCGGGGCCGGGGCTGGCACAGCGTCTGCTGGCCGTCGATACCGGGCTGATTCACGCGCTGCACGGACATGCCCAGCCGGGCGAGGCGCTGGCCCATGCCCTGACGGCGCTGCATGATTCCGAAGGCGCATCCGATGCGGACCGCGACCGCCTGTCCAAGGCACTGATCGCGGCGCGGGAACAGCCAGGCTTTCCGCTGATCCATCTGCGGCTGGAAGATCGCCTGACGGCGGAACGTCTGGCAACTGCGGCCTTTGGGTGGCTGGGTTTGCGTGCCTTCGCGCTGGACCCGGGCGCCATCGATCTGCCGCCTGCGCGCATCGCGGCAATGCTGAATCGCGATCTGGTCTTGCTCAAGGCCGGGCTGGTCCTGTCATCCGGCGCCATCGCTGATGTGCTGGCCGATCTGGTGACCGTGCCATTGCTGATCTGGGGCAGGGAAACGCCCGCCACCCGCCGTCCGGTCGCTGAATTTCAGCCCGAGGAGGGCAGGAATATTCTGCTGACCGAAAGTCTGCGCCTGAGCCCGACCGCCCAGCGGGACGCCGTCGCCACCTATGATCTGGGCCTTGCCCCCAGTATCTGGGCCACCGCCCGCACCCGCGCCGCGCGCAGCCTTGACGGGCTGGCGCAACGCATCGAGCCACAGGCCAACTGGGACGATCTGGTGCTGCCCGATGGACAGACCGGCCTTCTGCGCCAGCTTGCCGCGTTCCAAAAGCATCGCGGGCAGGTTCTGGATGACTGGGGCTTTCGCGCAAAATCGGCGCGCGGCCTGGGGTTGGCCGCGCTGTTTTCCGGCCCGTCCGGCACCGGCAAGACGATGGCGGCCGAGGTCGTCGCCACCACCTTGGGCCCCGATGGCGAAGCCGCCGATCTGTACCGCGTGGACCTGTCGGCCATCGTTTCGAAATATATCGGTGAGACCGAAAAGAACATGGCGCGCATTTTCGATGCCGCCGAAAACTCGGGCGTCGTGCTGCTGTTCGACGAAGGCGAGGCGCTGTTCGGCAAGCGCACAACGGACGTCAAGGACAGCCTTGATCGCCACGCCAACACCGAAACCGCCTATCTTTTGCAACGGCTGGAGGCGTATTCCGGCTGCGCCATCGTCACAACTAACCTGCGGGCGACGGTTGACGAGGCGTTTCTGCGCCGGTTCCGGTTCATCCTCGATTTCCCGTTCCCGGATGCGGCCCTGCGGATGCGCATATGGCGCGTGGTGTTCCCCCAGCAGATGCCGGTCGAGGAACTGGACTATCAGGCCCTGTCCAAACTGGCGCTGGCGGGCGGTCACATCCGGTCCATTGCGATCTCTGCCGCGTTCCTTGCCGCGGGTGAGGGCGGCCCGGTGGGCATGAGCCATATATCAAAGGCCGCGCGCGCCGAAATTGGCAAGCTGGGCAAACCGCTGCCCGAAGGCCAGCTGAGGGCGCTGGGATGAGCGCTGTCATCGAAATCGACACCCTGCGGCTGGAGAGCATGACCGAAGACGAAGGTCGGCGCACGGCGAACGCGTTTGAGGCGACATTGGCCGAATTGCTGACCCGCGATGGCCTGCCCCCCGGCAAGACCCGCGAAGACGTCGAAGATATAGATCTGGGGCAATTGCAGGCGGTGTCGCAAACCCCGGAAGGTATCGGGCGCGATCTGGCGCGGGCGCTGTTCGCGGAGTTGTGGCTATGAGCGCACGTGCCGCCAAAACCTCCAAGGCTGCGCCTGAAAAGGCTGCCAAGCCAAAGACCAGCAAGCGTTGGGCCGTGCATGTCAATCAGGCGGCACCGCAAAAAGACAAGGCAGAGACCCATGTCAGCGCCGACCGGCTGAAGCTGGCCGCGTTGCAGGGACAGCCCTTGCCCTACCGGCAAGAGCTTGAGGCGCAGTTCAACGCCGATCTTGGCGGTATCCGCGTCTACAAGGGCCCCGAGGTGGATGCGGCGCTGCATGCCGAGGGCGCGCAGGCGGCGGTGCAGGGCGAAGCGGTGTTGCTTTCGGCCAATTCCGGCAAGCCGATCGTGGCGCATGAAGTCGCGCATATCCTGCAACAGCGCGCAACCGGCCCGCGCGGCATGGAGGACGCTGCCGAAGCCGAGGCCGCGCAGGCCGAGGCGCTGGTGGCGGCGGGCCGCCCGGTGCCGGACATGTCCACCGGGCTCTATCCCGGCGCGGTCGCCTTTCGACGGGTCGAGGAACTGGACGAGGCCGACCTTGTGGTTGGCAGCGACCGCGAGGCGGCGCAGGAATTCGAGACTGCGGTCGAGGATTCCGCCGCGCCTGACCCTGCCGTTGCAGGCGCGCAATCCGGCGCCCAGGCCGAGGAAAGCCGGGCAGAGCCGGGCGGCACGGATGCAACGGCTGACGTCAATCTGGGAGAGCCGATACCCGACGAACCGGTGCCGACGTTCGAGTCCGCCCCGATGCCGGATATCGAAATCGACGAAGCCGCCACCGCCGAGGCCGAGGAGGCGCTGGCAGGGGCCGAGGATGCCGATGGGCTGATGGTGGCGTTCAAGGACGCGCCCCCGTCGATCAAGGCCATGCACCATGACCGGCTGGAGGGCGAGGTCGGCGAAATGGCCGCGCAGGATCAGGCCGGCTTTGAGGCCGACCTACCCGAGTTTCAGGCGCAGATGTCCGGCACCGACGATGTGGCCGCGCCAGAGCCGGTGCAAACGCCCGAGGCCCGCGAGGCGCAGCTGGAGGATGGCGCGCCGCCCCCGCCGCCCGAACCACAGGTCGATCCCACCCCGGACGTCGGCACGGCCAATCTGAATGTCAGCGGCAACGCGCTGGTTTCAAGCTGGTTCAGCGAAGGCGATGCACAGGGGCTGGGCCGCGCCTTCAGCAATGTTTCGACCGATGACAATGAGGTGGCGACCTCGGCAGGCGCACGCCTCGAGGTGCCGCTGGAAGGGGCCAGCGATCCGCAGCGCGTCGCCGATCAGGACGAGGCCGCCCGCGCCGATGCGATAGCGAACCGTCAAGAGGCGACGCAGGGCGTTCTGGAGGGGCCGGGGCCCGAGCAGGTGGGACTGCAACAGGTGCGCGAGGACTTCACCATGGAGCCCCGCGAAACGCCGCAGATCGAGCAGGCCGCAGGTCCGGTCGAAGGCGCCGCAGACTTCCGTGACAAGGAATTGGACAACGATGTGATCGCGCTGTTCGACGCGCATCACAACGATAGCATGGCCTCCAGCATGGACGCCGCGACTGCCGAGGTCGGCACCGCAGTTGAATCGCGTAACACGGAACGCGACGCCAAGCTGCTTGAGGCCGAGGCCGAGAAGGACCGCCTGAACGCCGAGGCCGACGACCAGCAGCGCGCCGAAGTTGGCACGCGCCGCCAGGAGGTGCAGGACGCGCGCCAGACAGCGGTGGATGCCCAAGCGCAGCATGTGTCGGATGTCGAGACCGAGGCGGATACGCAACGCGGCATTGCGCAGACTGAAATCGACACGCAGGTCAGCACCGCGGAATCTCAGGTCACCGCCGATTTCGACCAGGCCGAAACCGACGCCGAGGCCGAGGTGACGCGCGGCGAAACCGAGGCCGAAAACGAGCGCAGCAGGCAGGAACGCGAAGCCGAGAACCTCAGCTGGTGGGAGCGGGCAGCCAATTGGGTGGCGGACCAGTTCGACAAGCTGACCAAGTTCATCAACGACGTCTTCGACGCGGTGCGCTCTGCCGTCTCTGCCATCATCGACGCGGTCAAGGAGGCCGCGCTTGCACTGATCGATCTTGCCGCCAGCGCCATCATATCGGCGATCGAGGCACTGGGCGAGGCGCTGAAGTCCGCCGTAAACGCGCTGCTGGCCGAGCATTTTCCTGCCGTAGCCGCCGCCCTGAACGACGCCATTGACAGCGCTGTCGAGGTCGCGACCGACGCCGTTAACGCCGTGGCCGAGGGCCTGAAGGCGGCGGTTTCGGCGCTGCTTGATGCGTTGGCGGCCGGGCTGGACGCGATCCTTGCGGTTTATCAAGCAGCAGTGAATGCGGCGCTGGCCATCGCGCGGGCCGCGTTGACCGGCGACTGGGGCGCGCTTGCCAAGCTGATCCTCGAACCGGTTCTGATGGCGCTCGGCATCCAGCCCGCTGCGTTCTACGAGGTGATCGCAAGGGCGGTCGAGGCGCTGGACATTATCATCGACGATCCCATCGGGTTCCTGTCGAATCTGGTCGATGCCTTCGTCGGCGGCGTGCGGAAATTTGGCGGCAATTTTCTGGAGCATCTGAAAAAGGGTATCATCGGCTGGCTGACCGGCGCGCTGGGCGGTGATATCCAGATCCCGGAAAAGTTCGATCTCATGGGTGTGCTGGATCTGGCGCGGCAGATTCTGGGCCTGACCGTCGACATGATCCGCCGCGTCGCCGTCCGCGTGCTGGGCGAGGAGGCGGTCGAGCGGATCGAGTTCGTCATGGGCTACATGGTCGAGCTGATCACCGGCGGCTTCAGCGCGCTGTGGGAAAAGATCATGGCCGATCTGTCCAGCCTGAAGGATATGGTGCTGGACGCAATCAAATCATTCCTGGTCGAGCGGGTCATCATGGCCGCGATCAGTTGGCTGGCGGGCCTGTTCAGCCCGGTCGGTGCGCTGGTCAAGCTGGTGATGACGATCTGGAACTTCATCATGTTCCTCAAGGATCAGCTGGCCCGGATTTTTCAGGTTGTCCAGACCATCGTCAACACGATGTGGGAAATCGCAACCGGCGTGTTGGAACCTGCAATGCTGGGCGTGGAATCGGTGCTGTCGCGCCTGCTGCCCATCGCCATCGACTTGCTGGCGCGGCTGTTGGGCCTGGGTAACGTGGCGGGCAAGGTGCAGGAGATCATCAACAACGTCCGCCAGAGCATCGAGGACGCCATCGTCAAGCTGATCAACCGGGTGCTGTCGGCCCTGACCGGCGGCCGGGTCGGTGGCACTGCGGCGGGTGAGGGCGACGAGGCGGAGGCAGAAGGTGGTCAGATCATGGCGCCGATCGCCGTGCGCGGCGGCGGCGAGAGCCACACACTCAGCATCGAAGATCAGGGCGAAACCGTGGTGCCGATGATCCGCTCGACCCCGCAGACCGTGCAAAGCTGGCTGGATGCCCGCAGCGGCGCCCCGTTCGAGGAACTGGCGACACGCAGCGGCTGGGACGGCGCAGACAAGACCACCAAGAAATCCGAACTGGAAACCCTCGTCGCCAGCGCCAAGACCGAGGAAGCCGAACTGGACCGCGCGGCAGAGGCAGCGGAGGATGCGGACAACGCCGACCCTGCCACCGCGACAGACAAAAAACAGGCCACCGCAGAGGAGGGCGTGCAGACCAAGCGCGCACTGGAGGAGGTGCTGGAGTTCTTTGGCATCGATCCCGATCGCGGCCTTGCCGCTCACTTTGCCGATGATCTTACGGCGCTGGGCAATCAGGAGCTGGCCGCGCACCTGCGCGCCAATGTGCTGAACCGTCTGGACGCCGCGCGCTATATGACGATGAGCTGGTCGCAAGCGCGAGATGCGATCCCAAGAGAGGGCAGTCTGCCAAGCGCATGGGCGCGTCCCGCGGCAACTGGGGGCATCGTCCGGCTGGTCTACGAGGCAGGATTCCAAAGGCGCGTTGCGCTGATAGCCGAGGCCGAAATTGGCGAAGGTACTTTTGGCGCTGGAGATAATGCCAGAGCGATCAAGGACCTTCTGGATAATTTCGTCACCGAGCGGCTAAACCGCGAGCCACAGGCGCAAGCCGTTGTCGCGGCACTGCTGGACGGGTCGGGGCAATCTGTCGACGCCGCGCTTTCGCCGGTTGAAGCCGAAATCAAAAAAGGCGCCAAAGATTATCTTGCGGCGCGCTCCGACGCGCCCGACATTGAGGTATTCGACACAATCAAGGGGTCCACGGTCTTTAGGCACATGCGCGCCTTCGCAGAAGGCAATTCTCCTAGGTTTACAATTCGCAACCCGAACGAGGCGGGGGGAGCCGCCGCAAGAACCGTGGATCTGTTGGAAGCCATCACCGATGGCAGTAAGACCGAGAATTTTAGCAAGAACCGCACGCACGTCGCATCCGCGATCCGTAAAGCGCCGGGCGATGTCCCAAGGCCGCATGAGTGGGTACAGTCCGCGAGTGCGGCTCGCGTCCTGCAACACGCGGCGAACGCGTTGGATAGCGGGGACCACAGATCGCTAAAAGCCGCCTCGGAATTGATCGAATTTCAGGAAAAGGTCCGCACGCCGACGTTCAAGCTGATTTTCAAGCCGGGCGGGGATTACGGGGGCACGGTCAGGGTCACTTACAAGGCGCGCGCGCACCGCGAAAGCCCAGATCATGCCGACAAAAGCTTTGATGAATTACCCGAAAATCTAAAGAACCAATGGTATCCCGCGAACAGCCCACGGTTTGACGATCAGCTGGGAGTTCTACAGGCGCATTCGGGGGGGCTTTATGCCTTTGCCCAAGGCGGCAGTTTCCGAACCTCTCTTGTGACACAGTCTGAAGGCAGCGGAAAATGGCATGACGATCTGACCGAACAGGTGCAGGAAGCCGCAGGCCAGATGATCAGCACGGGCAATGCCACGCCGCTGAAATACGCGATCCTCGGTTTCTATAGGTCCACAATTTGGGAAGGCTCTGGCGATCCGAGCAATACGGGAGGTCGGTTGTTCCAAAACTATTACCGCAGTCGAAGCGAAAGCTCGCCGACCTCCTACGGCGCGTTGAAATCCGAATTCGCGGGTAAATTCCGAACCGTATTTGGTGAGTTGGCGACGTCTATCAACACTGTTCTGGGAAGGTAACCAAAATGACCGGATACACCCGCTCTCCCAAGCTTCTCAAGGGCGCCATCGTGCCCTCCCGCCCGCCAGTGCCGATCCCGTCGGTGATCCCGTTCCAGTTCAATCCCGAAAGCCTGTCACGCACCGTCGAAGCCCGGTCTGCCGAGGGCGAGGGCGGCGCCGAGACGTTTCGGCTGGCCGGTGCCCCGAAAGAGACGATCAAGGTCGAGGCCGTGCTGGACGCCGCCGACGATCTGGAGGTGCAGGACCCGGTGGTCGTGGCGAATGGTCTGCATCCGCGGCTCGCCGCGCTGGAAACGCTGCTGTATCCGCAATCGGCCACCGTGATCGCAAATTCGATCCTCATGAACATCGGCACCATCGAGATCCTGCCGATGAAAAGCCCGTTCACCGTCTTTATCTGGGGCCGCCACCGCATCCTGCCGGTCAAGCTGTCCAGCCTGTCGATCACCGAAGAGGCGTATGACCCCAACCTCAACCCGATCCGCGCCAAGGTGGCGATGGATCTGGCGGTGCTCAGCTATTCCGACCTGCGCACGACCCATCCTGGCTATGCGATGTTCCTGGCCCATCAGGTGGTGAAAGAGGCAATGGCGACGATTGCCAGTGCCAACAGCCTGGGTGCGGTTCTGGGGTCTGACGTCAGTCTTTTATAGAAGGAGTTTCAACATGTTCGACAAAGACAGCCGCTACGCGAAACTGCCCCTGAGGGAATTCATCGACCCGGCCGGTCGCAGTGTCGCCTATGTCGCGCGCCGCATCATTCGCCCCCCCGAGGCGCCGGTTGCCTCGATCAAGGTGCAATCGGGCGACCGGCTGGATCTGATTGCCGACCGTGCCTATGGCGAGCCGCGCCAGTTCTGGCGCGTGGCCGATGCCAACCCGAATGCCGACCACACCACGCTGACCGAGCCGCCGGGACGGCGGCTGGCGCTTAACCAGATCAAACCGGAGTAGCGCACGTGCTGGAACAGCTTCTTGGCGCACATCTGACACTGCTGATCGGCCAGGGCGTGCCGCGCCCGGCAACGCTGGCCGTGATGGAGCATTTCGTGTCCGCCGAGATCGCGTCATCGGATCGCGAGCGCTCGGGGTTCGAGCTGGTGTTCGAGGCGGTGCGCGCCGGGGCCATCGCCGGCCTGTTCCCGATCATGGCGGAACCGGGCCTGAAGGCTGGCGCGCGGGTGGTCATCACCGCGACGCTTGGTATCAGGCCGCATGTTCTGATGGACGGCATTATCGAGCAGGCCGAATTCAAACCCTCCGAGGGCGAAGGCCCCGCCAAGCTGCATGTGCGCGGCAAGGACCTGACCTTTGTGATGGATCGCAATGAAATCGAGGCGCAACACCCCGCGCAGGGACCGGGTGAGATTGCGGCGCTGATCCTGCTGAAATACGCGAGCTACGGTGTGGTGCCCGTGGTGATTCCGCCCATCACGGCCGAGCGTCCCAACCCGATTGACCGCGTGCCGATGCAGCGCGCCACCGATTATGCCTATCTCACCGAACTGGCCGAGGCGCATGACGCGATATTCACCCTGATCCCCGGCCCGGTGCCGCTGACCTCGACCGCCTATTGGGGGCCGTTGCCGCGCATCGGCATCCCGCAATCGGCGATCACGACCGATATGGGGCCGGAAACCAACGCCACGGGGCTTAGCTTTGAAAATGCCGAATCCGAGGCCGCCAGTGTTGAAGGCCAGGTGCAGGACCGCCAAAGCGGGCAGACCGTCCCGGTGCAATCGACCGCGCCTCTGCGCCCGCCCTTGGCCAGCCAGCCGGCCATCGCCAATCAGGCCACCGCGCGGCGCAACCTGTTTCGCACCAATGGCGCCCCAACCGCGGCGCAGGCGCTGGGCGAGGCGCAGGCGCAATCGGATGCCACGCAGGACACCGTCACAGTGACCGGTGATCTGGATACCGGGGTTTACGGGTCGATCCTGACACCGCGCGGGCTGGTTGGCCTGCGCGGCGCGGGGCTGGATCATGACGGGCTGTATTACGTGCAAAGCGTAATCCAGAAAATTTCGCCCGGAGCGTGGGTGCAATCCTTTACACTGAACCGAGAGGGGGTCGGCACCACGGTGCCGGTAGTGCTGCCATGAACGACATGACCACAACCAACAGGGTTTTCGGGAAATATCGCGGCACGGTGTCCAACAACATCGATCCCAACCAGATCGGGCGACTTCAGGTCGAAGTGCCTGCGGTCTACGGCACCAACACGCTGAACTGGGCGATGCCTTGCGTGCCTTATGCCGGTCCCGATCAGGGGTTCTACATGATCCCGCCGGTAGGGGCGAAAATCTGGGTCGAGTTTGAGGGCGGCGCGATCGACGCGCCGATCTGGTCGGGGTGTTTCTGGGGGCAGGGTGAGGCGCCGGGCACGGTGCCTCAGACCAAACTGATCAAGACACCTGCCGCCACGATCACGCTGGACGAGATAAATCCTGACGCGCCCGTCGTCATAGAAACGGTCGCCGGCAACAAGGTCACGATCACCGCCAGCGGCATCACGCTGGAGACGTCAGGCGGGGCCAAGATCGAAATGACCGGCCCGCAGGTCAGCGTCAATTCCGGCGCGCTGGAGGTGGTGTGATGAGCTTCCTTCTGCATCAGGGCGCGACGGTGATGTGCACGCATGGCGGACAAGCGACGCCCTCGACCGCATCGACCCGAGTCACCCTGGGCGGCCAGCCCGCAACCACCATGGCCCACAGTTATTCCATCACCGGGTGCCCCTTTGCCACGCCGGAACCAGCGCCAAAGCCGTGCTCCAGCGTGCAATGGACAACCCCCGCCACCCGCGTGCGCATCGAAGGCCAGCCCGCGCTGCTATCGACCAGTCAGGGCATCACCATCGGCCCCCTCGGAACCCAAGGCACCCCGATGGCCGTGGCTCAGCAGGTCCGGGTGACCGGACAATAGGAGAGGCATCGACATGAGTTATCTTGATCTGCCCTACCACATCGACGGCTCCGGCCGCACCGCGACCACAACGGATCGCGCGCGCCGTGTGCGCAACCTGCTGGAGGCGGTCCTGTTCACCGCACCGGGCGAACGGGTGATGCGCCCCGATTTCGGCTCGGGCGTGCCGGAGATGTTGTTTGACAGCAACTCCGACGCGCTTGAAACGGCGGCGGATTTTCTGATCCGCTCGGCGGTGCAGCGGTATTTGTCCGATGTTCTGGTGCTGGCCGCCCTAGCCGTCAGCCGCAACGAGGGCGAGCTGCATATCACCGTCACCTATTCGCTGGTCGGCGAGGAAGACCAGCAGACCGAAACCTTTAGCCGGGGAGGATCGTGATGGCCGCTCGAACCCGCTCTTTCCTTGATGAACGGCGCGAGGCGCTGGCCGCCTCAAGCGCGCCGTTCAACGGCATCGCCGGGATCGAGGTCGACCCCGCCGACGGCACCCGCCTGATCCTGCGCTTCGTCAAGGCGCGCCCCGGACCGGGCGGCGTGCCTGCCGCCCCCCTCGGAGCCAGCGATTTCGCCATCAGTGGCGGCGACCGCATTCGCGGCATCGCTGTCGAGGCGGTCGCGCCGCAGGGCAGCGATCTGGTATTGACGCTGAACCGCGAGGGCGATTTTTCGACCTACATTCTGGCCATCGACGCCGATCTGCCCGGTTTCGACCCTATCCTGCGCAAGATCAGCTTTCGCTTTCGGGTGCATTGCGACACCGATCTGGACTGCGAAGCGCCTGCTACCGGAACGCAGGACCGGCCGGAGGAGCCGCGGCTCGACTACCTTGCCCGCGATTTTGAAAGCTACCGCACCATGATCCTGGACCGGATGTCGGTCACGACGCCGGATATGGTCGAACGCAACCCGGCCTCGCTGGAAATTGCGCTGGTGGAATGGCTTGCCTATCTGGGCGATCAACTCAGCTATAAACTGGACCGGGTGGCGACCGAATACAGCCTCGACACCGCGCAACTGCGCCGCTCTGCCGCACGTCATGCAAGGCTGGTCGGCTACCGGATGCACAATGGCGTCAGCGCCCGCGTTCTGGTGCAGGTCGAGGTCGCGGCGCCAGTGGTCAACCTTGCCCGGCACGATCTGGCATTCCTGACCCGCAGCAACGATCTGACGGCGCCGGTCGTGCCGATGACGCAGGTGCCTATGGCAGCCGCGCACGGTGCGCTGGTGTTCGAGCCGGTGCATGACATGGCGCTGAGCAACGCGCATAACCGGATCGGCCTGCACCACTGGGGCGATCCGGACGCGGTACTGGCAAAGGGCGCAACCGAGGCATGGCTGCGCGATCCGGATCGGGCGCTGAACCTGCGCGCGGGCGATCTGCTGATCCTGACCGAAGAACGCGATCCCACCACGGGCCGCAGGGCGGACGCCGATCCCGGCCACCGGCAGGCCGTGCGCCTGATCGCCGATCCTGAAGCCGTGCTTGACCCGCTGGAGATAATCGCGCCCGGTGTGCTGCTACAGGTCCACCGCGTGATCTGGGGGCCGGACGACGCACTGCCTTTCCGGCTATGCGTCGGCGCGCGCCCGGCAGGCGAAGAATTGGCCATCGCGCTGGGCAATATCGTCGTCGCCGACCACGGCATGACATTGCCGCTGCCCGAACCGCTGGGCGTGGCCCCTGACATGACCGACCCGGAGCTGCCCCCGGCGCCGGGCCAGCCTGATGAAATCAAGCCGCTTGCCGGTCTGGACCGCCCGCATGCCTTTGCGCCGGTGCTTGCGCACAAGGATCTGACGTTCAGCGCCGGGGTGTTCACCACGCTTGACTCGCTGACCCCCGCTGCGCGCATCACCGCGATGGACCCGGCGGCGGCCTTGGCCGATATGTTCCTCAGCGTTGAGGGCAAGATCGAGGCGTGGAATCCGCTGCCGGACCTGCTGCCCGCCGGACCCGAAGACCGCGTGTTCGTCCCCGACGTTGCCGATGATGGCAGCGTCACCCTGCGCTTTGGCCAAGGGCACGAGGGGCGGGCCAGCACCCGTGGCAAGACGCCGGTGGCCAGCGACAGCTTCTTTGCCAACTACCGTGTCGGCACGGGCCGCGCGGGCAACATCGGCGCCGATGCGCTGGCCCATGTCGCGGCCTCGGGCCTGGCGCTGGCCAACGTCACCACTGTGCGCAATCCGCTTCCCGCAGCTGGTGGCATGAACCGTGAGACGATCCCCGAGGTGCGCCAGCGCGCACCGGTCAGTTTTTTCGAGCAACGCCGCGCGGTGACGCTGGCCGATTATGAAACCCTGCTGACCAGACACCCAGACGTGCAGCGCGCCCATGCCCGCAAGCGGTGGCTGGGCAGTTGGTCGGCGATTTTCCTGTCGGTCGACCGGGTCGGCGGGCTGGAGGTGGACGCGGGCTTTGCGCAGGTTCTTCTGGACTATCTGGAACCCTACCGCATGATGGGCCACGACCTGACCATCGACGCGCCGATCTATGTCCCGCTGGAGGTGGCGCTGACGGCCTGCGTCCTTCCAGATCATTTCGCCGAAGATGTGGAAAACGCCTTGACCGACGCGTTCTCGGCGGGGGTGCGCAGGGATGGTGAGCGGGCCTTCTTTCACCCCGACAACATCACCTTTGCATCGCGGATCTACCTGTCGCGCATTTATGAGGCGGCGATGCAGGTGCCGGGTGTCGAGGATATCCACGTCACCCGCTTTCAACGCGCCAGCGCCGCAGCGTCCACCGCGATTGACGACGGCGTGCTGACCTTCGGGCCGCGTGAAATCCCGATTCTCGCCAATGATCCGAACCATCCGGATCAGGGCACCCTAACGATCCATACGGAGGGCGGACGATGAGCGGTTCACTGAACAAACCCACCCCAAAGGATATCGACAACCGTCCCGGCCTGTCACAGATCGCGGCCCGTGCCGGCACCCATCAAGCGTTCTACGAATCGATGCGCCGGGGGCTTGCCGATGCCAACTGTCCCGGCCTGTCGGATCTGCGCGCGCGCGGTCAGGGCGATATCACGCTGGGGTTGCTGGATGCCTGGGCCGCCGTTTTGGACACACTTACCTTCTACGGTGAACGCACCGCGAACGAGGCGTATCTGCGCACCGCGACCGACCGCGCCAGCCTGCGCGCCCATGCCCGGCTGATCGGGTATCAGCTGGCCCCGGCCAAGGCCGCATCGGTGCATCTGGCCTTCATCGCCGAGGCGAACGATGCCCCCGAAGACGTGCTGGAATATGACGAGGGCCTACAGGTCCGCTCGATCCCGCGCGACGGGGAAATCCCGCAGATATTCGAGACGATCGAGCCGCTGACCGCCTATGCCGGGTGGAACGCGATGAAGCCACGGATGAGCTATCCGCAGGAACTGGACGGCGAAAGCGATACTGTCCGGCTGGCTGCGGGCAGCGCCGCCGTGAACCCCGGCGATCCGGTGCTTTTCCTGCAGGGCAAGGTGCCGGTGAAATACAAGGCGCCGGTGAAATACGAGGACGCCAGCAAGGCCGGTTTCCTGCGTTCGGTAAACGCGGTGCGGGATCTGGCGGCGGGCGAAAAGCAGATGACGCTCAGCGCCGCGCCCACCGGCACCTTTCCCTACTTTTTCTTCGCGTACACGCCGGTTATGGCGTGGGCGCCCAGCGCGCCCCTGACCACGTTATCGTTGATCTCGACGGTGTCGCAGGCCAGTTGGTCGGTGTCGGCGCTGTCCACGGCAACCGCAGTCAATCACGTGTCCTACCACACGCTGGCCACAGCCATTACCGCAGTTCCCTATCTATCCTCTGATCCAATCCTGCCCGCTAAAATGAGGGTCAAGGCGGGCTGTTTTGGAAACAACGCGATCACTCAGCCCTCACCTCTGATGGAAGATGCCTTGGAAGCATTTCCGCCAGCTAAAAACTCCGTTCCATCGCCCGGCAAAATTACCGACACCCGAGGCCATACCGGCGATAGCATCCCGCCCGCAAACCACGTCTATATCTATCTTGACCGCGAATACCCGGAGATTGTGGCAGGCGAATACGTGCTGGTGCGCGACGCCTTCTTCGAAGGACATTCAATCGTCCATGGGGTCGAATTGCTGTCGGTCGAGGCGTATGGCCTGTCGACCAAGGTCACCCGGCTGGAAGTGAACGCTGCGCTTGCCGGTCCCTCGGGCATTGTTCAGGCCTCGGGGTTCGTGACGCGTAAAACCACCATCTATGCGGCCCCGCAGCCTCTGCCGCTGGCGGCTTTGCCGATCACCCACGATGTCGGGGCGGCGCACGGCCTTCTGGGCGCGGATGCAATCGAACTGGGGTCGGCGCAGCTGTCGCTGTTCCCCGGCAAGACCGTGGCACTGACAGGCGAGCGTGCCGATCTGGCGGGCGTCATTGCCAGCGAGATCCTGACCATCTCCGACAATGTCCTGAACGATGGCTTTTCGGTTCTGACATTCACCGCTCAGCCTGCCCATACCTACCTGCGCGACACTGTTACCGTAAACGCCAACGTCGCCGAGGCGACCCACGGCGAAACCGTTGTGGAAATCATCGGCGACGGCGATGCCGCGCGCAGCTTTGCGAGCTATCCGCTGAAAAGCAAACCGCTGACCCATGTCTCGGCCAAGTCCGAAACCGGCATGGCCCCGGCGCTGGCGGTACGTGTGAATGGCGTGCTTTGGAGCCTTGTGGAGGATTTCCGCGATGCAGGCCCCGAGGACCACGTTTATATCCTGCGAATAGCCGAAGACGGCATCGTGAGCATTGTCTTCGGCGATGGCGAGAAAGGTCTGCGCCCGCCTACGGGGCAGGACAATATTGAAGCTGTCTATCGCAAGGGGGCGGGAAGTGACGGGATGTTGGAGGCGCGGCAGCTGTCGCTGCTGGCGACCAAACCCGCCGGCCTGAAATCTGTCGTCAACCCGCTGGCCCCGTCAGGGGCGGCGGATGCCGAAGGCATCGATGATGCCCGCCGCAACGCACCGCTGAAAGTGTTGACGCTGGGCAGGGTCGTGTCCCTGCGCGACTACGAGGATTACGCACGCGCCTTTGCAGGCATTGCCAAGGCGCGCGCCGATTGGAGCTTTGACGGCTTCCGGCGCCCGATCTTTGTCACCGTGGCGGGCGAAGGTGGCGTTCTGCTGCCCGACGGCGGCGAGGACATGACCAATCTGCTGGCCGCACTGCAAGGCGCGGGTGAGGCCGACATCTCCATTTCGGTGCGCAACTATCAGGCCGCCAGCTTTGTGGTTATCGGGCGGCTGTTCATCGATGCGGCGTTCGAGTCGGGCGACGTGATCGCCGCCGCGCGGCAGGCGCTTGAGGTGGCCTTTGGCTTTGATGCACGCGATCTGGGGCAGGGGGTCAGCCGGGCGCAGGTCATCGCGGTTCTGCAACTGGTCGCAGGCGTTACCGGCGTCGATGTCGATTACTTTTACCGCAGCGGCGCCACCCAGACGCCGGAGCATCGGCTCGGCTCGGCGCGGCCGCAGCCGTCGCTGGATGGGGCGATCCCTGCGCCTGCCGAGATGCTGACCATCGACATGGCCGCAACCAAGCTGGAGGCAGTGACATGAACCTGACCACCGACCAGTTGTTTGAACTTCTGCCCGCCTTCCTGCGTTTGCACGACGCAGAGCAAGGGCGCCGGATCAAGAGCAAGGTCGATCCGACCTCGACCACCCGTGATATCGAGGATTTCGGCCCGCTGCGCACGCTTGCCTCGCTGATCGCGCGCGAGGGGCAGATCGTCGATGAGGCGCTGGATCAGCACTATGCCAACGCCTTTATCGAAACCTGCGCGCCCTGGGTGATCCCCTATCTGGGCGATCTGCTGGGGGTGCGCGGTCTGGCCGATATCCCCGAAGGCATCGACATGCGCGCCCGCGTCGCCAACGCGCTGGACCTGCGCAGCCGCAAAGGTACGCTGCGCGCGCTGGAGCAGGCCGCCGCCGACAGTTCGGGCTGGCCCATCTATGCCGTCGAATACTGGAAGGAGCTGGTCCACACCCAGTCGATGCGCCTGACCCACCCGGCGATGGGCCGCACCGTGAACATGCGTGACAAACCGGCGATGGCGCGGATCGGCATGGCTTTTGAACGTGACGGGCGAAATGTCGAGGTACGCCGGATCGAGACGGGCAGCGGGCGCTGGAACCTGGGCAATATCGGCCTGCATGTGTGGCGGCTGCGGCCCTATTCGATCAGCGGCCATGTTGCGCTGCCCGTCGGCACCCGGCGTGATTTCCGGTTTCACCCCCTGGGCTGCGATGCCCAGCTCTATGCCCGCACCGGTCTGGACGCCGGGACCGATGTGCCCAGCCTTGAGGCGGACATGCCCGCGCCGATCACCCGGAACATCATGGCCGAGGACGAATCGCGCTTCTACGGCCCCGGCAAGGCGATGCTGATCCAGGTCGGAAATACCGTGGTGCCGGTTGAAAACATCAAGGCCGCCAATCTTGGCAGCCGTGCGGCCCCCGGTGCGCCTGAACCGGGCTGGACGCGCAGCGGCGGCATCTCGGGCGTGACCCTGATCGACCCCGAATTGGGGCGGATCGTCATCGATCCCGATCTTGTCGGCCCGGTCCGTGTGACCTGCCATTTCGCGCGCGTGCTGGAAATCGGCGGCGGCG
>RCMY010002112.1_pt1 | contig 18122 bp, 21 predicted proteins | sample 2041341 | NCBI WGS metagenome assembly RCMY01 (sample SAMN09708234, study PRJNA481090) | Marine sediment metagenome, whole genome shotgun sequencing project. | reverse complement strand
CGGCAGGTCACACAGGTCGCCGTCCATCGAATACACGCCCTCGACCACGATGAGTCGGCGTTTGCCGGCGTGCTTGCTCAGCACCGCGTCCGTCTGGGGCAGCAAAGCGATTACAGCCCTGTCGCTCCTTACTCTAGTTCTTGTTGCGTTTGTGCCCCTGAAGTTCACGTTAGCGGACAAATAGGGGGAAGAGTAACTTGTGGCACCTACGATTGGACGCTTTGTTCGCTTCCTTGAAGTAGGGCGGTGCAAAAGCCTAGTCACACCCCCAACTCCTCCCGCTTCTTCCTACTCATCCCCGCCACCACCAACCGATAGCTCTCTTCGATATGCTCGCGCAAAAACGCCTCACCAACCACGCCGACATCATACACCTGCAACCACTTCATCCCGCGTGACGCCAAGTACGGCGCTGGCCTCACGCCCGGTCCGTCGCCCAATACTTCAAATGCGATCTCGCCGACCTTGAACGTGAACGCCGGTCCGCCCTCATACCACCCACACAGCGCGAAAACCTTGTCGCCAACCTTCCACACATCCGCATTGCCCCACTGCACCACATGGCTCGTCGCCACCATCGCACTGCAGAACGTATTGAACTCATCGCGCGTCATGCCGCCCCCTGAAACCTTGCAATCACGACCCTACTGCGAGACCCTGCCCCGAACCAAACTGAAAGCACGCCCATGCCCGTCACCGCATTCGACCACATCAACGTCCGCACAGCGCAACTGGATGAAATGATTGAATTTTACGGCGATGTCTTAGGGCTGCACTCCGGCAAGCGACCGGACTTTCCATTCCCCGGAGCATGGCTCTACCTTGGCGCTCAGGCCATTATTCACCTCGTTGGGGCCGAGCCGCCGCTCAGGGCCGGAGAAAACCTGACCCTCGAACACGCCGCGTTTCGTGCCACGAACCTTGCTGAATTTCGCGCCAAGCTAACGGCCCGCGGTGTCGATCACCGCCTCGCTGTGGTGCCCGGACTGCCAATCGTCCAGGTCAATTTCTTCGATCCCGACGGCAACCATATCCACGTCGATTTTGACACGGCTGAAATGCAAGAATAACCGAGCTCCGCTGCGCCCAATGTCCAAACCCATGCGCTATTTAGTCGCCCTCTGCGCCCTTGTGTCGCCCGCCCACGCTTGGGAATTCAACGCAAGGGCAGCGGCCATTCTGGACGGTGTCTCGCCTGAGTTTCCGCTTGACGGCGTCGCCGAAGAATTTGCTGAATTCCGCGCCTGCCTTGTGGTTTTGGTGGCATAACCGACACGTCGACAGCCGCGACAAGACGGTGCAGTATGCGTCACAAATCCCTCGTTAAGGATCGTTAACGTGCCACCCGAATTCCACCTCTTCGCCAACGGCCCCCGTCCCGTCGCCCCCTTCAGCCACGCCGTCGAAACCGATGGATGGGTTATGCTAACGGGCCAAATGCCGACAGACCCGCTCGCGCCCGACGCCCCCCTGCCCGCAGGGATCGAAGCGCAGACCAAACGTGTCATGGAAAACCTTGGCCTGATTTTGGGAGAGCTTGATCTTGACCTAAGCCACGTCGTTCAATGTCGCTGCTACCTAACTGAGTTCAAGCGCGACTACGCCGCCTTTAACGAATGTTACCAAAGCTATTTCCCTGTCGACCGCCGCCCCGCGCGAAGCACCATCGGCGTGACCGCCCTTGCCGTGGGCGCTCTGGTGGAAATCGACTGTATCGCGCGCCGCCCTTAATCCGTGGATAACGACCCGATCCGCCCCACCAACGACGAAGCCCGCACCCTTGCGCGCCGCCTAATTGACGACGCAACTTTCGCTGCATTGGCCGTCATATCGCACGGCGCTCCCATGGTGACGCGCATCGCCATTGGCACTGATTTTGATGGCACTCCATTGGCGTTGGTATCTGATTTGTCGACACATACCAAAGCCTTGCGAAGCTCTCCTGCGGCTTCGATATTGCTTGGCGAGCCAGAAAAACGCGGCGATCCACTGACCCATCCCCGTCTGACGGTACAGGCGCGCGCCGACTTCGTTGAGAAATCCGACGCCCGTATTGACCGGTACCTGGCGCATCAGCCCAAAGCAAAGCTCTATATCGGATTTGGCGACTTTCATTTCGTCCGTTTCACGCCCAGCCAAGCGCAGTTAATCGGAGGCTTCGGACAAGCCTTCCACCTTACGCCGCAAGATTTACAAATATGAAGATTGTCGGAAATACCGAGGACAAGCTGACGCTGGAGGACCGCCCTAATTTTATGTCGACTTGCCTTTGGCTCATGGGGGCGATCTTGTTGGCGGCCGCGTATGACATCTTTGATCAAAGCACAGGAACCGCGCTTTTGGTCGGCAGCATGGGCGCGGTTACGCTGGTCATTGCGTGGTATTTTTTCCCGTTTCAGCGCATCATATTTGATCAAAAATCCGGCCAAATGCACCGCCGCATCGCCCGCGTTACATCCGCCCGGGAGGAAATACTCCCGTTAACACAGATTAAGTCAGCCGCCGGGCAAGGGAACTGGTCCGACGGCATGCGGATGGAACGGATCGTACTTTTGACGAACGATGCCCCCTATCCGCTTGAGTTTGCATACCTTGGAGCGTCCCGAAAACCGCAGATAGATGCGATCAATCACTGGCTTCCACAACGCCGACGGTAGCCTTGGTAAACGCACCGCCCGCCGGGCAACTTTTTGCCCGGCAGTGATTTTTTCGACCGTTGTTTCACTCAATCTGCCTCAATCGACAAGTCAGATTGGCCGATCGACCCGCGCCGTCACATGAACGCGTCCTTTCACGGCTTCTGGCCAGGTCAAGGCAACCTCACCACCGTTCGCGCCGACTTCGGTCGTAGCGTACGGCATGGCGAAAACCGGACTTGCCGCGCCGTTTTGGATTGCACCTTCGGTCACCACAGACGTCACCTCGCGCGCGCGGCCACCGAATGGCAGGTATCCTGATATATCCAGATTCCACGTCGTTGCGGTCGACAACTGATCAAACTGAAGCGTCACTGGATTGATCGTATTCTGGTCAATGCTATTGAACGTATTTGCAGCAAAAATCACGTTCCTCGTCAGCCCGAACTCCAGCGTGGCGATGCTGTCGTCCAAAGCTTCAATTCGATCTGTGGTTCCGTTTAAAGACTTGAACGTGTTGCCTGTGACTGACAATCCGTGGATAAAATGCCCCGAGCCATAGGGTTTCAAAACAAACCACGAAAAGTACGATGCAGCGTCGTTCACCGTGAAAATGTTGCCTGTTACCGTCAGCCCACCAAACGAAAACTCAGATGAAAACTCAGGGGACGCATCGTGTTCATTCGTCCATTCGATAAACGAATTATCGATGTAGTTGCCTGTGATCACAGACTTCACGTTAGGATAAGTTAACACAAGTCCCGCAACGCGTGGCCCATCAGTAACATTATCGCCCTGAAACCAGTGGTTGCCGACAATCAGATGTCCGTTGCCGTGCAAAACCATTGTCGTCCCAAATCGCTGAAAGCGATTGTCCCGGATCTTGGCATCATTGGCGTTCACATTAAATGCCAGCGACACCCGAGCAGTAGCAGCAACGGCCTGTTCGTCAGACGAAAAGTGGCACCGATCAATCTGCAGATCCTGACATCCGACACCGTGACTGGTCACACCCCGATCTTTGGGCTTCGTAACGAAACAGTCCTTTAGGTGAAACGTTGACCCCGACGGAGCCAACAAAATACCGCTGGCCACACCTCCACAATGCACCTCTACATCCGTGATCGTAAACTTCGAGAGCTTAGAGAACCCAGAGAAATCAAGAACATACCGAAACCGGGTGAACGTGTACGTTTGGGTCGCTGCCGGACCATAAAGCGGTTGCGACAGAGTAATCGTTCCGGCTCCGACATTCTTGGACGTCACATACACCTCGCGCCCGACACCGATCCCAACCACCAGTGAGCCGACCTCGATGTTCGCGACATTGGCCACATCGGTTAGCGAATACGCCTGTGCTGCGTCGTATGTCGCCTGACTTGTCGCGACGCCATTGTCCCAGGCCGCGCCCGGCACAACATTCAACTGGCCGTTTCTAACCACGCGACGGACCTCGTAGCTATCGGTGCCCATCGCGGCCGAGACATCAATTGGCTCGGATACCTCTATGCGCCGACCACCCAGATCAAAACTTTCGTGGTCTGCGAAATTAACCAAGGCCTGCAAACCTTTCTTAAGCGCAAGGACCTCCTCACCAAAAGCTGCCGCATAGGTCGGAAGATCAAAATTTCGGCGCAGAATAAGCCGTTTGTCATCCGGGATCGTCACCGTGCCCACGAACCGAACAGGGGTCTCGAACGTCACGTTATCGCTAAGCGCATAGGCACCTTCGGGCACCAAGATACTGCGCCCCAAAGCAGCCGAGTTCGCCGCAAGAAAGGCTCCGGTGTCATCTGCCACGCCGTCGCCGATCGCGCCGAAATCTCGCACGTCGACCCAGTCCATCATCACCCGGTGAAAGACCGACGTTACGTCCTCAATTTCGATGTCATCGATACGAACAATTCCGCCAGTTGGCCCCGTCAAGTCCAGTCCGAAATGCCCATACAGCACCGGAGCGCCCCAGTGAAGATCAACGCCCGTTCGTGCGCCTGATCCGACAATTGCAGTAACTTCAACAGCTTCTCCGTAATTCATCAGCGTCGTCGACGCCCCGACAGTTGTCAGGCCGGTCACTTCCGCGCCGCCCGATTGTCCGGCCCAGCCTGCGATCCGTACCGTCGGAAGGGCTCCTGAAATTGCCTTCACTCGCGCTGTCACTCGCAAGTAGCATCCTGGCAAGATCGAGGTTTCGCCCGTGTAGCGCACCTGTTGAACACTGTCGGTCTTGAGCAACTCTAGGCAGGATCCAAAATCCGTGTCGCCCGGCACAACTGCCGCCGATCCATTGGTGTCATACGTGGTCGAGCCCGGTGTACCGTCGTCGCTTGACCACACACCCAAACCCGCCGCAAACGCAGGTGGCATCAGCACCAATCCATCGGTGATTGCCTTATTCATTTTCGCGCCCTTTCAGATACTACGAAAGCCACTCGCCAACGATGTGGCGTGGCCGTCCGAAGACAGCCAAAAGTTGGGCTTTCGAAATTAGGCCGGGACACACCCGGCGTCGGGCAAGCGGTTTACGGCGATTATGTTAACTCGCCATAAACCACGCGAACGCTGAAAGGGCTCAGGCGCCCACGTCGGGCGTGCGTAAAAGCTGGACGCCATTGATGCGCCAGCCGTCCGTCGTTTGGATCATCTGGTAGTCTAAAATGTGTACAGCACCCGACCCGTCGCGGATCAAAACCTTCTGCCACAAATTCCCCGCAATCTCGCGCAATTCAAGAAACCGCAGTTCTTCGGGGCGCCAGACCATCGGGTAGCCATTCTTAACCATCGACCCAAAGTTGTTGGAATCGCCGAACAACTGTTGAATATTTGGCGAGGCAAAGGTAAAGGCTTCATCAAAATCATCCGATTGAAACGCTTCGATCTGACCTTGGATTGTGCCTTCAATCGCGGGCTCCGACGGAAGAGTGTCAGCCGCAAAAACTGATCCTGACCATCCAATCCAGAACACTATCGCAAAAACCATTCGGCGCATATCGCCCTCCTGTCGTGTTACTGTACCTATAAAAGATACGTGGCACGACAGTATTTGGTTTCAAATTGGCGTTAAGATATCTCGCCCGCTAGGGCCTTATCCAACAATTCGATCGTTTCCGGCACACCATAAAGCGCAATAAATCCGCCAAATCGCGGCCCCTGTGACGCACCCAAAAGCACCTCGTAGAGCGCTTTGAACCAGTCCCGCAATGGCTCGAAACCATGCTCTTTGCCAACCGCGAAAACCATCGACTGCAACTCTTCCGCGTCAACTGCGCCGTCCCAGATCGCCAACCGCCCACGCAAATCCGAAAGCGCCACCCGCTCCTGATCTGACGGTGCGCGGAATTCCCGTGTCGGCCGGACGAAATCGTTAAAATACCGAACCGCGAAGCCCGCCGCCGCGTCAAGATCAGGATGTGTCTCGGGCGTCGCTTGAGGGGCATAGCGACCAATAAAGCCCCAAAGCGTGTCCTTATCTTCGGCTCCCGACACGGACGCCAAATTCAACAGCATCGCGAACGGCACCACCATATTCGACACCGGAACATCCGCACCGTGGATATGAAACACCGGATTGGCCAAGCGCGCCGTCTCGTCTTGTCCAGCGTAGGCGCGCAACTGCTGATGGTATTCATCAACCGCTTTCGGGATCACATCAAAGAACATCCGCTTGGCAGTTTTTGGCTTTTGGTACATGAAATACGACAGGCTTTCGGCGGACGCATAGGTCAGCCACTCGTCAATCGAAATACCGTTGCCCATCGACTTTGAAATCTTCTGCCCGATCTCATCGAGGAACAATTCGTAGGTGAACACCTCGGGCGCCTTACCCCCAAGAACACGGCAAATACTTGAATATATGTGTGTATTCGGGGCGTGTTCTTTTCCATACGGTTCGAAATCAACACCCAGCGCCGCCCAGCGCGCCCCGAAATCCGGCTTCCACTGAAACTTCACATTGCCGCCCGTGACCGGCAACGTCGTCTCGGTGCCGTCCTCATCATCAAAAGTAACCGTGCCGTCTTTGGCGTTCACTTCCTTCATCGGGACGTACAAAACCCGCCCTGTCGTCGGGCTGATCGGCAGGAAGATCGAATAGGTCTGCTGCCGCTCTTCGCGCAGACTTTTCAGCATCACGGCCATCAAATCATCGTACCGCTCGCAGGCCATCAACAGCGTCTCATCGAAACGACCCGAGGCATAAAATTCGGCCGCCGAATAGAATTCATAGTCAAACCCGAACGTATCGAGGAACCGTCTCAGCATGGCATTGTTGTGATGGCCAAAACTCTCAAACTCGCCAAACGGATCAGGGACCCGAGTTAACGGTATCTGCAAATGCTCGCGCAACATTTCGGGGTTCGGCACGTTGTCCGGAACCTTTCGCAGCCCATCCATATCGTCCGAAAAGCAGATCAACTTCGTGGGGATGTCCGAAATTACCTCAAACGCGCGCCGCACCATTGTCGTGCGCAAGACTTCCCCAAACGTCCCGATATGCGGCAATCCCGACGGCCCGTAGCCTGTCTCAAACAACACATACCCCTTCTCAGGTGGCGCATTTTCGTACCGTTTCAAAAGACGGCGCGCCTCTTCAAAGGGCCATGCCTTCGAGGTCATTGCTGCATCTTTTAAAGCGGTCATCGTAAGATTCCTTCCAAGAATGCGCACGATCCCGCGACGCAAGCACCGCTACCTATTGCGGGCAGGGTTTGTCGTCAATAAATTCAACTCGAAATCCCAAAAAGGAATGCGCTTTGTCACTGCACCCCAACGACTACACACCGGCGGATACGCTTGTGGCCATTATGATCTCAATCTCGGCTTCCGACGAGACCATTCGCACGTCCGAGCTTGTCACGATCGAGCGTATTATCAATCATCTACCCGCTTTCGCCAGTTTCGATATTGCGCGCCTGAAAGATATCTCAAACGGCGTACTCGACCTTTTTGCCGACGAAGATGGTCTCGACATTCTTTGGGAGGTTGTGCGCACCACTCTGCCCGAGCGTCTCTTTGAAACCGCCTACGCGATTGCCTGTGATGTGGCAGTGGCCGACGGAAAAGTACTCGAGTCCGAACTTCAGATGCTCGAAGAAATGCGCCACGAGTTGAACATCGACCGTCTCAGCGCCGCAGCCATCGAACGCGGCGCGCGCGCGCGGCACATGACCGTCTAAGACGTCTCGAATTCTTTGGCCCACTGCGCCAAAAGACGCCGTTGCAGCCGCCGGGATCGGTTCGCCCAAGACCGCGACCCCGGCGGCCGTTCGCGTTGTTCGGGCGGAATGGCATCGCGTCGTTGCCGGTCTGCCGTCAAAATTGCGAACACAAGACGCCGTCCGCTTTTCGTATAAACGTACCCCACCAGAGAACTGACAAAATTCAACGTCCCGGTTTTCGCAACCGCCGAAACGCCTTCCATCGGCTTGCCATCTGTGCGGTTCGGATCCGGGATCGACATCGATTTCATCAACGCCTCGACACCTTCGCCCTGACGCAAGATATCCACCATATCGCTGGCGCTAATCTCGCTGTCATATCCAAGGCCGGAATGATCGCGGAACGTCATGCGCCGCGTTCCAAACCGCGTCTCAGCCCAACCAGCCATGCGCGACCCAGAGCCGACCAAATTTTGTAACGGCACGCCGTTCACCAGTCCCGACGCCATACCGACGGCTTCTGCTGTGATATTGGTCGAGTACCGCATCATCCCGCGCAACACATCATCCAGCCCCGCACTAAATGTCGACGCCACAACCGTGCCAACGGGCTTCGCATCGCTTATCTCTGGAAAGGGCAAATTTAGCCCCTGAAGTCGGGCCACAGACCGAAACGCGTCACCTGTATAGAGCCCCGGAAATCGCACCGGCAGCCAGCGCGCGCCTGGTTTCTTGCCAAGCGAAGCCCGCGCGACGCTCCATTCATCAACGTTCCTGCCGCGCCGATACTCGTAGACCGGAGCAGAGCGATCTACCAAATGCATCCGTGCCACGTTGGATTCGGGCGACGTCTTAATTGCCCGCGCCTGCATCGTGATAGAGATCTCATCACCTTCGGGGATCCACTCAAAATGCACACGGTTAAAGTTCGCGTTTAAGCCGCCATAAGATGGATTGTAGGCCACGACTTCCGGCTGATCGGCGTCGATGCGATCCGACCGCGGCAAGGCATCCGCCCAAACGTAAAACTTGCCCGATATCCGCGCAATCCCGGCCTCTGCCACAGATTCTGCAAGCGTCAATAGTCCGTCACTTGTCAGTGTCGGATCACCGCCACCAACCAGATAAAGATCACCACGCAGTTCGCCGTTGACCACATCGCCATCTGCCAAAACCTTTGTTTCGAAACGAAAATCTGAGCCAAGCCGGTCCAGCGCGTAAAGTGACGTCACAGCCTTAAGCGTGCTCGCAGGCGGCATTGGACGACCCGGCTGACGAAAGTCGAGAACCTCGCCAGTGTCCGCATCGGCCAATGCAAAAGCCACAGTGCCAACAACTCCCGACTTCTCCACCAATGCATTCGAGCGCGAACCTCCTGCCACCACCACGCCACGTTGCGGTGGGCGCGGCGTTGAAACCGGTGCCTGGGCCATTGCGCCATGCCCAGCGCTTGCCAAAAGGCCTGCAAGGATCGCTCTGCGAGAAAGGTGTCGTGTCATAAAATTGGTTATCCGGCGGCTCGTGGGATCAAGCAAGTATGTCGTCGGGTTGGGTTACGATATTGTGACCGTAGGTCATCCCTTTGCACCACTTGCCCGCAACGCCGACGAACTGATGGGCATCATCGGTACATTCACGAAACACCAAGCAGGCGCTTCGCTCGACGCCAAGACAGCCGACTCGCGCGACCGCAACTTTGCCGTTCGAAACTGCCGCGCAGCAGGTGACATTCGCGCCGAAATCCGATCCCCCGGCCGCGCCAGAATACCAATCGGAACGGCCTCAAAAATCTCCCGCCACCGGTCCCAACGATGAAATCCCACCAAATTATCCGCCCCCATCAACCACACAAATGCAACACCGGGATACCGCTCCAAAAGCTCGGCCAAAGTCTCTGCCGTATACTGTGTGCCCATTTTGGACTCTAAATCCGTCACCCGAACTCGCGGGTGCACCATGATCTCGCGTGCCATTGCCATCCGGTCCGCTAAAGGCGCCGGCCCCCGCGCCTTCAATGGATTTCCCGGGGACACCAGCCACCACACTTCATCCAACTGAAAACGCTTCAACGCCTCGCGCGAAATATGCACGTGGCCCGCATGGGGCGGGTCAAACGACCCTCCCAACAGGCCAATCCGACGCCCTGCAGGTGCTACGGGCCACCCCTCAGCCATGCCAAGCGCCCCCGATACCGTCAAAGATTTCAACTGTTTGGCTCATAGCTCCGACCCTTGGACGCGCCGACCATCGTTGTCAATTCCCGCACGCCTCATGGCGCACTCCAATCCACGTCACGTACTTCTTCGACCACGAGGTTGCCGTCCACCAGTGGCTCCATCAAGCCCTTGGTATTCTCGGCCTCCCCTGTCAGCCATGCCTCAAATTGCTCCGGCCCAAGGATCACCCCCATCCGATGATGAATGTCGCGCACATCTGCGTTTGGCTCACACGTCACCGTCGCCACCTGCGCCACAACCTTGCCTCCCGGCGCGGTCCATTCATCTGTGATCGCAGCAAACGCCATCATCGCGCCGTCGCGCCGCCGAATACGCCAAGCCGTCTTGTGCCGCGCCTTGCCCGTCCACTCATACCAACCGTCACAAGGCACCAATGCCCGCCCAACTCCGTCAAAGGCCGACTTGTCAAAAACCGACTCTGACCGCGCATTGACAATGGTTTCCAATACAGGCCGCCCCCGCGCATTCACCCGCCCCACCGGGATCATCCCCCAACGCATATGTGCCAAAACGCGATCCAGGCCGCACACGACAATCTCCTCGCCCGGACTGACGTTGCGACGTGGTGGGTCGTTCAACTCACCGCTTTCCGCCCCCATCCACGCAGCGACATCCGACAGCGGCGTCACCAAAAATAACCGTCCCGGCACCGCTAGCGATCCGCAGGAACAGCCGCGACCACTTCGACCTCGACCTTGAATTCAGCCCGCGTGAACCCGTTCACAATCATTAACGTCGACGCCGGAAGCCGCGTCACATCTGCCAACCACCGATCACGCGCCGCCATATACCCGGCCATGAAGGCGCGATCCGTCACAAACGCATTGATCCGCACCACATCGCCACGCCCAGCGCCCGCTTCGCCCAGAATTTCGTCAATATTCCCAAAACAAATGTCCGCCTGCGCCCCTGCATCTTCGGGCACTGCCCCATCCGCGCCCAGCCCCAACTGTCCTGATGTGAAAATCAATCGACACCCTGCCGGAACCTCGACCCCATGGGCGTATCGGGCGAACGGAGGCGCTATCGTTTCTGGATCAAGCTGTTTCATCCCCGAACGGTGCATTGCCTCCAGACGTCACGCAAGTGATAAAGATTTCCACCCCGGCTCCGCTCAAAGCATGGGCGAATCGTCGATAGGTGAGTAATGATTGTGCGAAGCTGCCTGTGGGGGCCGGTGAATCAGGGGTTCAAATTTGAAGCCCGCCACGTCTCCTCGCAAATGGCCTATGACACAAAACCTGGAGGTGAGGATGTCCACTCAATTGAAATTCGCCGTTGCGACCGTTGCTGCGCTCGTCGGCTCAACCGCATTTGCCGACGGCCACTTGACCGAAGTTTCATTTGGCACAAACTGGATCGCCCAGGCCGAACATGGCGGCTACTATCAAGCGATCGCAGACGGCACATACGAGGCTTGCGGCCTCGCCGTCACGATCCGTCCCGGTGGACCGCAAGTGAACAACCGCGCGCAAATGCTCGCCGGCAAAATTGACTTCCATATGGGCGGCAACCTGCTCCAGGCCTTCGCCGCCGCCAAAGAAGGCATCCCAATGAGGGTGGTCGCGGCACACTTCCAAAAAGAACCACAGGTTCTTCTGACCCACCCCGGCAAGGCCACAAGCTTCGAGGACCTAAAGAACCTCGACACGCTGTTCATCGGCGACAACGGCTTTCAAAGTTTCTACCAGTGGATGATCGCAGACTACGGCTTCACAGCCGAAAATCGCGTCCCCTACACTTTCAACCCTGCCCCATTCCTCGCGAATGAAAATTCTGCGCAGCAAGGCTACATCACGTCTGAACCCTTCGCCATCGAGCGCGAAGGCGGTTTTGCACCCGACATCTGGCTTCTGGCCGACGCCGGTTTCACGACATACGCCACCACGGTCGAGACGATGCAAGACACCATCGACAACAGCCCAGAGGTTGTGAAATGCTTCGTTGAGGGCTCTGCAATCGGTTGGACGAACTATCTCTACGGCGACCCATCTGCCGCCAACGCATTGATCCAAAATGATAATCCGGACATGTCTGACGAGCAAATCGTTTTTTCCATTGATAAAATGAAGGAATTTGGCATCGTCGATTCCGGTGACGCGCTAGAAGCAGGCATCGGCGCAATGAACTCTGAGACCATCACAAGCTTCTACGACAAGATGGTCGAAGTCGGAATTGTCGAGGCAGGTCTCGATATCTCCCGCATTTACACCACCGAATTTTCGAACACCGGTGTCGCGCTTGGGATCAAATCCTCGCTCATGAGCCAGTGATGAATGCACCAACCAAAGCCGCTCCGGACAATTCCGGGGCGGTGCCTTTGGACGCCCGCGCGCCCATTTTATCGCTAAACGACATCGTCAAAGTCTTTGGCCGCGACGTTGTTGCGCTTAAAGGCATGTCGCTGGATGTCCGCTCCGGGGATTTCATCTCGCTGCTCGGTCCGTCCGGTTGCGGCAAATCCACCGCGTTAAGACTTATTGCCGATCTCATTCACCCCACATCTGGTTCGATCCGTTGGCAGGTTGAAAAGACTACTGGCGCTCTCTCAGTGGTGTTTCAAGAACCATCCCTGATGCCTTGGGCCACCGTCGCCGACAATGTCTGGCTGCCGTTTCGCCTTCAGGGCAAAACACGCGCCACTGTCCAAGGCGACATCAACGAAGCCCTCGCCCTCGTTGGCTTGGAAAAATTCCACGACGCTTACCCGCGCGAATTGTCAGGCGGTATGAAAATGCGCGTCTCAATCGCCCGCGCCCTCGTCACTCGCCCGCGCATCATCTTGATGGACGAACCGTTCGCAGCGCTCGATGAAATCACGCGCTTTAGACTTAACAACGACCTTCTCGAACTGAAATCCAAGATCGGCTGCACCGTGGTTTTCGTCACGCATTCCGTTTTCGAAAGCGTGTTTCTGTCTGATCGCATCGTTGTCATGGCCGCCCGTCCGGGACGCGTGATCCATGAATTGCACGTTAACGAACCTTACCCACGCAGCGAGGAATTCCGCACTTCGGCTGAATATGTCGCCCATTGCCGCGCCACTTCGGACGCGCTTCGCGACGCAATGGAAAACCACGCATGAGCATCGCAGATACAACAACAACGCAAGCCCCTCCAATCGACCAAGAAGAGGCCGACCGCGCCCGCCGTCGCCGCCATGAAAAAATCGGCCGCTGGGTGTTGCCGATCATCGTGATCATCCTCTCAATCTGGCTTTGGGACCGAATTGTCGTTTGGAATGAACTACCTCACTACATCCTGCCCGGCCCGGGACGCGTCCTTCAGGCCTTGATCGAAGACTGGGCGATCCTCTTTGACAGCCTCCTCGTCACGCTCCAAATCACCCTCGGCGCACTGGCTATCGCTGTCGTAGGAGGCGTCGGCCTCGCCGTCCTTTTCACCCAATCCCGGTGGGTCGAGATGAGCTTTTTCCCCTACGCCGTGATCCTCCAGGTGACACCCGTGGTCTCCATCGCGCCGTTAATCTTCATTTACGTCGACAGCCGCCTCGCAGGCCTTTTGATCTGTGCGTGGCTCGTCGCGTTCTTCCCGATCCTGTCCAACACGACCTTGGGTCTGAACTCTGCGGACCATAACCTACGCGACCTCTTCAAAGTCTACGGCGCCAGCCGGTGGCAGCGCCTGCGCTTCCTCCAACTGCCCTCGGCGCTCCCTTATTTTCTCGGTGGACTGCGCATCGCAGGTGGCCTAAGCCTCATCGGTGCGGTCGTTGCCGAATATGTCGCGGGCACCGGCGGCATCGGATCAGGCCTCGCCTTCCGCATCCTCGAAGCAGGCTATCGCCTCAACATCCCGCGCATGTTCGCGGCCCTCTTTTTGATCGCCATGACAGGCGTCGCAATCTACGCAACGCTCAGCTTCATCAGTCACATGCTTCTGCGAAAATGGCACGAAAGCGCCATCAAACGGGAGGTTTGATGCAAATTCTCCCGGCCACCGGGCCGTATACCTTAATGAATGTTACCGTACCGGGCTGTCTTCTGGGGCGCCCGGAAGACCTCGTGACAACTTACCTCCACGTCAGGGACGGCAAGATCTCCGACACCGGCGGCATCAAGATCGACATGGGCCGCGCCATGGTGTTGCCCTGCTTTACTGACATGCACACGCATCTCGACAAGGGTCACATCTGGCCACGCGCCGCCAATCCAGACGGCACATTCCTAGGCGCCCTCACCACAGTCGGCGCGGATCGAACCGCAAACTGGTCCGCCCAGGACGTCAGAACGCGCATGGAATTCTCGCTGAAATGCGCCTACGCTCATGGCACCAAAGCCGTCCGAACACATCTAGACTCAATCCCACCGCAAGACGCAATCTCGTGGCCCGTTTTCGCCGAAATGCGCGCAAAGTGGGCCGGCAGAATCGACCTGCAAGCCGCCAGTTTAATCGGCTGCGATAGCTTCGAAAATATCGAAGATGACTACGCCTCCGCGGCCGATATTGTCGCCGAACACGGTGGCGCACTCGGGATGGTTACCTATCCGGTTTCCGATGTAAAACAACGTCTTATCGACTTTTTCAAGCTCGCTGAACGCCTAAATCTCGAAGCTGATTTCCACACAGACGAGACAATGGACCCCACCAGCGAAACCCTCCGCGCCATCGCCGAAACCGTGATCGAAACCGGCTGGGACAAACCAGTTACCGTCGGGCATTGCTGCTCGCTTTCAACTCAAGACGAGGCCCGCGCACTAGACACCCTCGACCTTGTTGCTCGGGCCAATCTCAACGTCGTCAGCCTGCCAATGTGCAACCTCTACCTGCAAGACCGCCGCTCGGGTCGAACTCCCCGCGGCCGGGGCATTACATTGGTCCACGAAATGAAGGCGCGGGGCATCAATGTCAGCTTCGCAAGCGACAACACCCGCGATCCGTTCTACGCCTACGGCGACCTCGACATGATCGAAGTCATGCGCCAAGCCACCCGCATCGCACACCTCGACCACGCAGACGCTGACTGGTTTCACGCCTTCACCACGAACCCTGCCAAAGCAATGGGCCTTAGTTCATCTTGGTTAACGCTAGGCGCCCCGGCCGACCTGATTATCTGCAATGCCCGCGACTGGACCGAACTTTTCGCCCGCCCCCAATCCGATCGCATTGTCCTGCGAGACGGCGTGAAAATCGACACCACACCCCCGTCCTACAAAGACCTAGACCATCTGATGGAGGCCCCGTGATGCAAGACCGGATTTCCGCCGCCAAGGCCGCCCTTGCCCATCTCGACATCGAAGAAAAGGCCGTCGCCATCAAAGCCGCAAGCCGCGACTTCTTCTGGTATTCCCCTGTCTTAAAGGCACGACTTGACCACGTCATTGCCGACTTCGTCGTCCGCCCACGCAACGAGACCGAGGTCATCGAAGTCCTCAAAACCTGCTACGCCCACGACGTCCCCGTTACCACAAGAGGTGCTGGCACCGGCAACTATGGCCAGGCCATGCCACTCCAAGGCGGTTGTGTCATGCACCTCAAGCACATGACAAACGTGCGCGAAATCCATCCCGGACGCGTCATTTGCGAACCCGGTGTTCTGATAAAGGACGTTGACGCCGCAACCAAAGAACACTCGGGTCAAGAACTGCGCATGTTCTCGTCAACTTGGGCCACGGCCACCATCGGCGGATTTATCGCGGGCGGCTCTGGCGGTGTTGGTTCCTGCACCTGGGGCTCGTTGCGCGACCTTGGAAACATCATTCGCCTGCGCGTCGTCACCATGGAAGCAGAGCCACGGATCTTGGAATTTCGCGGCGAAGAACTTGCCCGCGTCAGTCACGCCTACGGCACGAACGGTGTCATCACCGAAGTCGAAATGCCCCTTGCGCCAGCCTACGACTGGGTCGAAATGTTCGTCGCATTCGATGATTTTATGGCCGCCACACGCTATGCAGAAGTACTTGCTAAAGAAGACGGCATCCTCATCAAACTGGCGACCGTTTTCGAAGCCCCCATCGCCTTTGACTACTTTCAGCGGATCAAACCCCACGTCGAGCAAGGCACAAATATAGTGGGTCTGATGGTTGCGCCGCATTCTATGGACGGTTTCGAAACCTTCACAGGTCGGCGTCCCGATGCCCGCGTCATCTACCGCAATGATGATGACACTTGGGACCGCGCGCCGGGTCCGGTCTTTGAATACGGCTGGAACCACACCACATTGCGTGCGCTCAAAGTTGACCCGACGATCACTTACCTTCAAGTCCGCTATGGCTTCCCGGACCACATCGCGCTGATCCAGAAAATGCGCGATACCTTGTCCCCCGAGGTGCTGCAACACCTTGAGGTCATCCGGGAAAACGGCAAAATTATCTTTGCAGGCCTTAGTCTGGTGAAATTCACCACCGAGGAACGTCTCGACGAAATCGTTAAGCTTCATGAAGATGCAGGCGCAATGATTTTCAATCCGCACCGTTACACCCTCGAAGAAGGCGGCCGCCAAACCGTCGATGACCGTCAATTTGCCTTCAAAAAAGAGGCCGATCCCAAGGGTCTATTGAACCCCGGTAAAATGATTTCGTGGGACGATCCGAACTGGAACTTTGACAAGATGTACGCCTATCCCAAGCTCCAATCGTTAAGCGACGAATAATCGTGCGAACGGATGCACCGACGTTATACCGACGTTGCACCGACGTCGCACCGACATGGCCAACCGCCGATCTGAGAAAGCCAAAATGACCCGCGCACTTGTCCTCTATGCCCACCCCTGCGACGACAGTTTCGCGGCTGCATTGCATGAAACCGTGGTCGAAACCCTCGCCGGTCGCGGCTGGGACGTCGACGATTGTGATCTCTACAAGGAAGAGTTCGATCCAGTCCTGTCTGGCGCTGATCGACGCGGATATCACGAAGAGCCATCCAACATAGAACCGGTCAAGGACTACGTCGAGCGCCTGCGCAAAGCAGACGCTTTGATCCTGTGCTTCCCGGTCTGGAATTTCGGCTACCCTGCTATTTTAAAAGGCTTTCTTGATCGCGTATTCCTGCCCGGCGTGTCCTTCAAGCTGGTCGACGGCAAGGTCATTCCAAACCTGACGCACATCAAGAAACTTGCCGCCGTCACGACCTACGGCGGCACTCGTATCCGCGCGACTTTGGCAGGCGATCCTCCAAGAATGAGTGTCAAACGCGCGCTCTGGCACGTCACACGGCCAACCAAAATGCGGTATTTCGCGCTATATGATATGAACAGGACAAGTGACGCCAAACGCGCGGGTTACATCGAAAAAATACGCCGCGAAATGAAAGACTTTTGATGCGCGCCCTCGTCGTCTACTGCCACCCCCGCGATACCAGCTTCACTGCTGCCGTCCGTGACGTCGTCGTCCAGAAATTAAGGGACGTTAACGCCGAAGTCCGCCTACTCGATCTCTACGCGCGCGACTTTGACCCAGTCCTTTCCGCAAGCGAACTCGAAGGCTACGAAGCCTGCCCCGACAACTGCGCACCCGTTGAAAGCGACGTCGCGGACGTGCGGTGGTGCGATACGTTAATCTTTGTTTATCCCACATGGTGGTATGGTTTGCCCGCGATCTTGAAAGGCTGGCTTGATCGCGTGCTCCTGCCGGACGTCGCCTTTCTGATGCCGGACTCAGAAAACAACACGATCCGTCCCGGACTACAGCACATCACGCGTCTTGGAGTATTTACGACCTGCGGCGCAAGTTGGTGGGTCACACAATTTGTCGGCGCCCCCGGAAAACGCACAATCTTGCGCGGCCTCGGCATTCTCTGTGCTAAGCCGCACAAAAGAACCTTTGCCGCCCATTATCTGATGGACACCTCGACCCCGGCATCGCGCAAAAAACACCTCGCAAAAGTCGTGCGGAAAATGGATCGCTTCGCCGGACCTTCTCATTCAAAGGCTGCGCCCACATGATACCAGTCATCGACTGGTCCCAAGAGGCATCTGACCGCGAAGCGATGATCAAGGACATCGGCGCGGCATTCCGTTCGCCTGGCTTTCTGGTCTTAAAGAACCCGGCAGTTCCACAAAGCCTACGTTCCGAAGTATTTGAAATTGCGGATACTTTCTTTTCATTGTCGAAGGAAGAGAAACAAAAAGTTTC
>RCMY010002111.1_pt1 | contig 18124 bp, 19 predicted proteins | sample 2041341 | NCBI WGS metagenome assembly RCMY01 (sample SAMN09708234, study PRJNA481090) | Marine sediment metagenome, whole genome shotgun sequencing project. | reverse complement strand
TCCCGTCTTCAATCGACAGGATCGGATAGTCGTCAACAAGCGCTGCAAGATAGGCCACGTTCTCGTCTGAACTCAACGATTTCCCTTCGCCGGCAAGCTCATAACGCCCGTCTTTGAAGTACTCAGTCGCAGCACAATCGAGCGCCAGCATAATCTCATCGCCCGGCGTATAGCCCGCCTTTTCAATCGCTCTAAGAATGAAATCAAGCGCATCGCGTGTCGATGAAAGGTTCGGCGCAAAGCCCCCCTCGTCACCGATCCCGGTCGACAAACCGGCCGCCGAAAGCTCTTTTTTCAGAGTGTGAAAAATCTCCGACCCCATCCGCACCGCGTCGCGAATGTCGGTGGCTGCGACCGGCATGATCATGAACTCTTGAATGTCGATCGGATTGTCGGCGTGTTCACCGCCGTTAATGATGTTCATCATCGGCACCGGTAACACACGCGCGGACGTCCCGCCGACATAGCGGTAAAGTGGCTGCACCGTGAAATCTGCGGCTGCTTTTGCCGTCGCAAGTGAGACGCCCAATATCGCGTTTGCACCCAAACGGCCTTTGTTGTCAGTACCATCCAGCTCGATCATTGCGGCGTCGATGGCTTGCTGCTCTGTGGCATCAAAGCCCACAAGCGTCTCGGCGATCTCGCCGTTGACGGCCGCCACGGCCCCCAAAACGCCCTTGCCCATGTAACGCGCCTTGTCACCGTCGCGCTTTTCGACCGCTTCGTGCGCGCCTGTCGACGCGCCCGAAGGAACAGCTGCCCGACCCATCGTGCCATCTTCAAGATAGACGTCGACTTCAACAGTTGGGTTGCCGCGGCTGTCAAGGATTTCTCGGGCGTGAATGTCGATGATCGTGCTCATGGTGTCCCTCGGAGGTAATGTGTGGTTGGCCGCTCTATAGCAGGCCTTCAGGGCAGGGGGGAAGTGGCTTGTGTGATCGCTAACATCCACACGTTTTCGGGCAATGGCCGCTGCGCGACGCCTCCTGGATATGACAGCGATTATTCGCGAGAAATGACGCGGCCGACTTCAGGACGCGGCGGGCGTTAATCGCGCAATCTTGCGCTCCCGCAAAAACGCATAAATCCCCGACCCAACGATTAACGCAATCCCGACCCAGGTCAGCAAATCGGGCCTTTCGCCCAAAAACAGGATCGCAATCGCTAAGGCGAACACCATGCGCGTGTAGCGAAACGGAGCAATCGCCGAGACTTCGCCAATACGCAACGCGCCGTTAATAAAGAAAAACGACAGAGCGACCAACACGGATATTCCGACCAGAAAACCGACGTTCCCGGCGTCAATCGGCTGCCATGCGCCAGTGAACGGCGTGATCGCAATCCCAAGAATGGTCAAAAAAAACAATGCCCATGCGGATACAAACGGCGTTGAAACTTCCGCTGGCAGCATGCGCGTGCCCAGGTCCCGCGCCGTTAACCCTGCGATGCCAAGTAAAGTCCACAGGATGTTGGGATCGAACGCGGTTGCGCCCGGTCTGATAATCAGGATCACACCGCAAAACCCGATCGCGACAGCGGCCCACCGGCGCGCACCGACCCGTTCCCCCAGAAAAAACACCGCCGCCAAAGTCACCGCAAGCGGTTGTGCCTGAAGCATGGCCGAGGCCGTCGTCAACGGGATCAACGTCAGCGCCATCACGTACCCAAGAGAGCCAAAAACCTCACCCCCGGTGCGGATCATCACCGCCTTGTTGAATAGCACTTTTGTAAAAAGTGCGTCGCCATTCCAAAGCATTACGACATAGAAAATTGCAAAGCTTAACAGGCTGGTAACTGCAAATAATTGGCCGGTTGGCACCGTCTCGGACGCCCGATTGATAAAGGCGTCGCTTGCGGCAAAAGTAGCCATTGCAGCCGTCATCAACATGATCGCGCGAGTGTTCGCCATATGGCCTCCAAGGGTGCCGGTCGCGCTTTGGTATCAGCCGCTCTGGTCAATGAAAACGGCTCTTTCGGCGTGGACGACCCCGGCGCATTCTGCTATCCCTAGTGGGATGCAAGCCTGCGACCCCAACATAAGCCAGCCTCGGCCGGAAATTCGTCAACTGGACGAAAGCGCGATCAATCGGATTGCGGCGGGAGAAGTCGTGGAGCGCCCGGCCTCGGCGGTCAAAGAATTGGTCGAAAACGCCATTGATGCAGGGGCCACACGCATCGACATAACAGTGGCCGAAGGCGGCAAAAGATTGATCCGTGTAGACGACGATGGTTGCGGAATGTCGGCGCAGGATTTGCCCCTGGCACTTTCGCGCCATGCTACATCCAAGATCGACGGAAGCGATCTTTTGAACATCCACACATTTGGGTTTCGCGGCGAAGCCTTGCCGTCGCTTGGTGCGGTTGGACGGCTGCAGATCACCTCGCGAATAAGTGGGTCTGACGCTTTTGAGATCGAGGTTTCAGGCGGCAAAATGTCCGCAGTGCGTCCTGCAGCGGGCCGCCCCGGCACCATTGTTGAACTGAGAGATCTTTTCTACGCAACACCCGCTCGGCTGAAATTCATGCGGACGGATCGCGCGGAAATACTGGCCGTCACCGATGTGGTCAAACGCCTCGCCATGGCTGAACCTTATCTCAAGTTCACACTTACCGACGCCACAGAAACACCCCGCGTCGTATTTTCGACGATCGCGGAAAAGGGCACGCCGGTCGAGGCGCTTTCGCAGCGATTGCGCAGCGTTCTGGGCCGCGACTTTGCGGACAATGCGCTGGCAATCGACGCGGAACGCGAGCAAATCCATATGACCGGATTTGCGGCTTTGCCGACCTATTCACGCGGATCCGCCGTTCAGCAATTTATCTTTGTTAACGGCCGCCCGGTGCGTGACAAAATGCTCGTGGGCGCGTTGCGCGGCGCCTACCGGGACTTTTTAAGCCGCGATCGTCACCCAGCCGCGGTTCTTTTCATCGACTGCGATCCGGAACGCGTTGACGTGAACGTCCACCCGGCAAAATCCGAAGTCAGGTTCCGAGACCCGGGAATTGTGCGCGGATTGATTGTCTCCGGCCTGCGCCATGCGCTCGCAGGGGCCGGGCATCGCGCATCGACCACCGTCGCCAACGAGACCTTGGGCGCCTTCCAGGCACCGTCCGATATACCACGAATATACCAGATGGAACGCCGCCCGTCCTACGGTTCATTTGCGAACGCTCAGACAGGTTTTTCCGAGGATAATCAGAAGTTTGAGGCAGCGTCCGCGCGTGTTTCCGAGCCGTCAGAGACACCCGAAACGCAGGAATTCCCGCTGGGTGCTGCACGCGCTCAAGTGCATTCAAACTACATCATTGCGCAGACCGCGAACGGTATGGTGATCGTCGATCAACACGCTGCGCACGAGCGCCTCGTCTACGAGAAGCTTAAACGCCAAATGGCTGAAACCGGAGTGGCGTCGCAGGCGCTCCTCGTGCCCGAGATCATTGACCTGGGGTCAGACGCGTCTCGTCTGCTGGATATCGCCGACGAGCTAGCTGTCATGGGGCTTGGGATTGAACCGTTCGGGCCGGGCGTCATTGCAGTGCGCGCAACACCTGCCTTGTTAGGAATAGTTAACGCAGAAGCGCTGGTTAACGACATACTCGACGAACTTCAGGATGTCGGAGACAGCACGGCGCTAAAGTCCAAACTGGATGCAATTTTAAGCCGAGTCGCCTGCCACGGTTCGATCCGCTCAGGCCGTCAAATGCGGGCGGAAGAGATGAACGCGCTTCTGCGCGAAATGGAGGCCACTCCGCACTCCGGTCAGTGCAATCACGGACGTCCCACCTATGTGGAACTGAAACTGCACGACATCGAACGCCTCTTCGGACGCAGATGATACAGATCGGCGATACCGTATTTTCGCTGGACGACCCCAGCGTATTGCTTGGCTTGGCGGGGATCGCCGCGGCCATTTTAGTAATTGTCCTTTTGGTAATGTCTGTCCGTCGGGCGGGGCAATCTGCGGCTATGATGGCCCCGTTGGCACAAAATATCGATACCCTTGGGCATCGCGTACAAAGCCTTTCGGATGGCCAACATCAACTCTCTGGCGGTCTTACCCACGTCAGTGAGGCGCAGGCGGCCAGTCAGGCCAATATGCTGAAATTGATGGAGCAACGGCTTGCGGAAGTCTCGACTAAAATGAGCGACAACCTGCATGGCTCGGCTACGCGAACCGCGCGTTCGCTCGGTGAGTTACAAGAGCGCCTTCAGACCATAGACAAAGCACAGGCCAATATCGAAAAACTGTCCGGAGACGTGTTGTCTCTGCAAGACATTCTTTCCAACAAGCAGACCCGCGGTGCCTTTGGCGAAATTCAACTAAACGACATTGTTTCCAAAGCTTTACCGCCAGATAGCTATACGCTTCAGGCGACTCTCTCGAACGGTAAACGCGCCGATTGTTTGATCCATTTGCCCAACCCTCCTGGGCCGATCGTGATCGATTCCAAGTTTCCACTTGAGGCATATGAAAGCCTCCGCAATGCCAAGACCGACCGCGAAGTGGCCGACGCTTCACGCGATTTACGAACAGCCGTCCGTGCCCATATCAAGGCAATTTCGGACCGTTACATCCTCGAAGGTGAAACGGCGGACGGTGCTTTGATGTTCTTGCCGTCCGAGGCTGTTTACGCCGAGCTTCACGCCAATTACCCCGAGGTCGTTAGGGACGGTTTCAATGCCCGGGTTTGGATCGTGTCACCGACCACCTGCATGGCAACGCTGAACACGATGCGCGCAATCCTCAAGGATGCGCGGATGCGCGAACAGGCAGGCGCGATCCGAAAAGCGCTGCGCATGCTGCACCGCGATGTCGAACTGGTCGTCGAACGTGTCCAGAAGCTCGACACGCATTTCAACCAAGCCCGCGCAGACCTCGACGGGATCGGCACGGCGGCCGAACGCGCCGGCAAACGCGCCTCGAAACTCGACAATTTCGACTTCGAGGAACTGGCACCCGAAACAAGCGGCGACGTGGTACGGCTCGCTCGCGAGGACTAGACTCTGACGTTACGATTTCGGCAGAGTTTCGCCGACTTTTAAACTGCCACATTTCGCCCAAATTCTCTTGTTAACCCTAACTTGTCGTACGCAGTGTGACCTTGAACTGACGAGGGTGATCGTGAAGGTTGGTATTTATATCAATTGCTTGATGTGTTTGGGTCTTGCTGGTTGCAGCGCGACCTATCCTTCGCGCGCCTCCGACCCGTTGTACTTCTTTGGCAGTGAGTTGGCACCAGAAGGCGAGGCCGGAACGGTGGGTTCAAACGGGCTTCCATACGCAGCCGGTTCCCAAGCTTTGGCCGACATTGAAGGCGGGTCAATCTCGGTGAAGCTGGCGCGATTTGTGCGGAATCCAATGACGCGCCAAACCACAATTATTCTTTCCGATGAGACGGCCATCTTGCCCGAGGGCTTCACAAGCTTTGAGGATGCGGGCCTGACGATCTCGTACGATGGCGAAGCATTAACCTTTATTAATGTCGCTTCGGGCGACACAGTAACCGGCATCACGACGCTTGAAAGCGGTCAGTCGATCTGGAGTTACATGAATTATGCAATGTCGAACTCAGGCACCGGCGGTATTTACAGCTACGAAAAGTTCGATGCAGAGATTGATGGGAATCCCATAGATACCGAAGGTTTCTTTGCCTTCGGGTTTCAAACCGATCCAAGCGACATCATAGCATTGGGCGGCGAAGCAACCTTTAACGGATCCTATTTTGGCTACGGTCAAGTCCTTGATCTTGATGGTAACATTCTGGACGAGGAGTTTCGAACAATCGGAGCGATTACAATCGAGGCGAACTTCGATGGCATGCAAGTATCAGGTCAATTGAACGGCCTTTTTGATCCCGACGACATAGCCGAGAGCTACACAATGGTATTCATTGGCGCTTCAATTGAAGGAAATGGGTTCATCGCCGCACCTGATATGATTTGTGGTGGTGGATCTTCCTGCACATCGGCGTCCAGCCTAGGGGCGGTATTTTATGGCAACGACGCAGCCGAGATCAGCGGCGTGATTGGCTTTGACGAAACCATCTCCTTGCCCGGTCCTGATGATCCGACGCGGTTTGTCGGTACGGCTGGATTCTCTTCGGCACGGGACCTCGACTGACCAAAGGTACGGGCGCGTTAATCTTCGTTATCAGCTGGTTCGCGTCGCCATCCCAGTTGAAAAAAAGCAATTGTCTTAAAAGCCATTTTTCGAATTGTGAGCCAAGTCATTTGGGCAAAAGACGTGAAGGCCGCAACCAGCCAGAACGGTAATTTGACCGAAAACAGGATCAGCCACAGGCCTACCGACGAGACGAAAAGCCCGAGCGTGGCAAATAACACAATAAGGTCGCCACGACTTTTGCGTGCAAGTCCAAGGCTTTGTACCAGGAAAGTAAATCATCGTATTGGCGGCGGATCGTGTCGCGATACCGCGACAGCACTGTATCGACTTTGCGCAATACGGCATTGACCACCAACAGCGGCAACGCCGTAGTCATCGCCCATTTCTTCAACAGCTCGATGCGGAAAAAAGTCGAAGTTTCGGTTTTGAGCCACGCAAAGACCGACGGCAATTCGACCGACATCAACTTCTTTGCAATGACCTTTAGTTGTACAAGGATTAACCCAAGCGCCACCAAAACATCGCTGCCAAAATATAATGTCAGGCCAATCGAGACGAACCCAACAAATAGCAAAAGCAAAACGGCGCGCAGAAACATGGGCGCAGTCTTTCGCGCGTTAACGAAGGTTACCAGCACTAACCCCAAAGCAAGTGTGGTCGACCACGACTTTGTGGGCGTCGGGCGACAGTCTCGTTTAGACTGTCGAAACTCCCAATGCGGCTTGGAGGTTTTCTTCGATCTTTTCCAGGAAGCCTTCGGTCGTGAGCCACCGCTGGTCCGGTCCTACCAACAGAGCCAGATCCTTCGTCATAAATCCGGCTTCTACGGTGTCGACAATCACGCGCTCAAGCGTTTCGGCGAACTGCATCAACGCGTCGTTTTCATCCAATTTTGCGCGGTGCTTCAATCCGCCTGTCCAGGCAAAAATCGACGCAATCGAGTTGGTCGACGTTGCTTCGCCCTTTTGATGTTGACGATAATGACGCGTCACCGTGCCATGCGCCGCCTCGGATTCCACAATCTCGCCGTCCGGCGTCATCAAGATCGAGGTCATCAAACCAAGGCTGCCAAACCCTTGCGCGACCGTGTCCGACTGCACGTCGCCGTCGTAATTCTTGCATGCCCAGACGAACCCGCCCGACCACTTCATCGCCGAAGCCACCATGTCGTCAATCAGCCGGTGCTCGTAATAGATGCCGGCCTCTTTGTATTTATCGGCAAACTCTTCGTCGAACACCTTCTGAAACAGGATCATGAACTGACCGTCGTATTGCTTTAAAATCGTATTCTTTGTCGAAAGATAGACTGGCCATCCAAGGGCCAACGCGTAGTTAAACGTCGCCCGTGCAAAATCGATGATCGACTGATCAAGGTTGTACATGGCCATGTAAACGCCCGACGAGGGTGCTTGGTAAACCTCGTGTTCGATCACTTCGCCATCGGTGCCCACGAACTTCATCGTTAGCGTGCCGGGGCCAGGGAACTTCATGTCGGTGGCTTTGTATTGATCGCCAAACGCGTGACGCCCAATGACAATCGGCCGGGTCCACCCCGGCACAAGACGGGGGACGTTTTTGCAGATAATCGGAGCGCGAAAAACCACACCGCCAAGGATGTTGCGAATGGTTCCGTTGGGGCTGGGCCACATTTTTTTCAGGCCAAACTCTTCCACACGACCTTCGTCTGCCGTGATGGTCGCACACTTCACACCGACCCCGACCTCTTTGATCTTCTCGGCCGCATCGATGGTGATCTGATCTTCCGTGCGATCCCGTTCTTCAATGCTCAGATCGTAGTATAGGAGGTCAATATCGAGATATGGCAGGATCAATTTCTGTTTAATGAAATCCCAAATGATCCGGGTCATTTCGTCCCCGTCAAGCTCGACTATGGGGTTTGTAACTTTGATCTTGGCCATGCGTCACGGGCTCCTTTGCGCGTGCTGAAAATATCAATCCTGAGATAGCGCATCGGCCGGGACTTGGGAACTAGGCTTCCATTCGACATCTGCCAATCACGCCACGAAAAAGGCCCGAACGATTGCTCGGGCCATTCTCAACTGCTCTGTATCAGGATCAGGTAGCGAGGCGAAAGTATTCGGCCATGAAGTTATTCTCAAGACCAAGTCCGCCACAAAAGCCCATATTCATCAGTGATGTACCATCGATGCGTTCGCCGGAGACCATCGAAACACCTTCGATGCCGCTTGCCCGCGATTCAAAATTAATGGTCTTCGCTGCGATCAGTTGACCTCCGTAAATCTGAAGATCGGCAGGAAACTTGATGCCGCCAAGGGTCACCAACTGCGCACCGCCACCTGCGCTGCATCCGTCATCCAGTCCAATTTGGACCCCTGCCGCTCCGCTGATGCTGTTGGCATTGATATTTTCGGTGACAACAATCACGTCGGTGATCGCGGAGTTCGCGCCGAAGTTAACCTGGCAATTTGTGACAATCACACCTTTATGGATCGACTGATTGGCTTGCAGCGAAATGGTTTGGTTCGCGGCGTTGCAATTGGCTTTGTGAATTGCGCCCTCAACCCAGATATTGTTGATTTTGTCATTTTTGTTGAAGATAACGACTTCAGGGCTTCCCGTCAGAGGGTCGATGTCGACATAGGCGGTGCGGAAATATTCTGAACTTGGGTCCTCGACGTTTGCAATGATGTCGTCGATCCGGTCCAGAACACGTAGACGATATGCGCCTGAACGCAGAGCATCGACCATACCCGAACTGATCATCTCGCTTTCATTCGGGATCACAAGGTCGCCGCTGTTTGGCATTGATACGATCACACCGTCCAGAAACTGGTTGCCGTTGTTCACTTCCACATGTGTGTTCGAGTGAATGCAAAAGCCTTCGTCATAGGTGTTGTTTGACTGAATATCGACGATGTCTTGGGCCACAAAGCCTTCTAAGAAACAGGTCGGATAGTAAGTCTCAAACACGGATTGGCTTACGACATCGAGATTGTTCATGCCGATGAACCGTAGGAAATAGGTCGCAACCGAATTTCCGCGTCCCGCCAGGCGCTGCGTATTCACGAGAACCGCATCGTCAGAGCCGGGTGTGGGCGTAAAGACCTGCGTGGCCGCATCCCAAACGCCGAACTGAATGTCGTTGGCTTCAATCGTCGTACCAAATTTGGACGCGGGCAAGCTGATGTTGGCAATGGCGACGCCGATGTCCTTGGATTCTGTTTCCGAGCGGTATTCGCGGGCCACCAAAGCGGCATGCGCGGCTGAGTCTGCGGCGACCTGAAGGTGTGTCCGCACCATGATTGCGTTGGCCACGTCAAGGCCGAGGCCGCCAACGCCAATCATTGCAACTACAAGGAAAATCCCGAAAGATGTAATGGCGCCATCTTGTTTGTGTGTGAAGCGACGCAAAAAGCGGGCAGCGAGCAAAGGACGTTTTGTCATGGCCTTAGGTCTCCCAATTTTCGATCATGTGTTCTGCTGTGACAGCGATATTGAAGTTGTCGAGAGCGCTGAAAAACCCAATTACAGTCAACTGCGACGCAGGCACTGAAACGGTGGTCGTGGCGACTCCGTCAGCCCTTGACGTGGTCGCGGTCGAGGTTGGCCACACCTTGAGTATTGCCAACTCGGCAGTAATGGCCGCTTCGGTTGCTGTCCCATCGGCATAGCGCCCGATTGAGAACTCGCGATTGGCGTCCTGAACAACGCGCAAAACTTTGGCTTGGCCGTGGAAAATCATCGCGACGTCCAGCATCATGCCAAAGACGGCCATCAGAAGTGGAAACCAGAGGACGGTCTCGACTGTGGCGGCACCTTCTTCGCGTTGCAGAAAACGAAATTTACGGCGGATCATATGGGTCATGTTGTGGATACCGCCGTTGTAAAGCTCGAAGGATCTGCGCTGTCGAGAATATGGGCCGACGTAATGGCCAACTCGAGATTAAGCAGAGATGAAAAATAGCCCAGCAGTTGAAACTGGCTTGCGGGGACTTTGACGACGGTCAACACAACGTTGCCATCAGACAAGGCGACCGTGCTGGTCGGGACCACGTTGAACGCCAGCAGTTGCGCATTGATGTAGCCTGTGACCTGCGCGTCGGTTGTGAAGCGCCCGATGGACATATTCCGATTGGCGTCCTGCACGACACGCAATACTTTGGACTGCCCGTGGAAGATGGACGAGGCGTCCACCATCAGTCCGAATACAGCGATAAAAATCGGAAACCACAGCACCGCTTCGACGGTTGCGGTGCCATCTTCTCGTTTGCTGAAGTATTTACCAATAACCGGAATTCGCTTGAAGGCATGCGCCATGACTACGTCCCTTAAGATCTATAGAGTGCGCAATCATCTATCGCGCACCGCAGGGCGCAAGCATGACGAAAATGCGGCACAAAGGTGGCCGCCGGTTTCAAATTTAGCAAAAATACCAAGGATATAACAGATTTGGAAACGTACCGTTTCCGGTTCCGGGTTCAATGCGCGGGGGCGTTGCCCCGCGCAGATCACGCTTAGCGCGTGGTTTCGGTTAGGCGCCGTGTGACGTATTCCGACGTGTTGCCGATCATCGTTTCCATGTGTGGATCTTCAAAGAAATGCCCGGCACCTTCGATCTCTTGATGGGTGATCGTAATGCCTTTTTGCTCGTGCAGCTTTTCAACCAGCGTGTGGGTGTCACGCGGCGGTGCCACACGGTCCGCCGTTCCGTTGATCACCAAACCCGAGGCCGGGCAGGGGGCGAGAAACGAGAAATCGTACATATTTGCCGGCGGCGATACCGAGATAAATCCGGTTATTTCGGGGCGACGCATTAACAATTGCATCCCGATCCATGCTCCAAACGAGAAACCCGCAACCCAGCAATGCTTGGCGTTCTGGTTCATAGACTGGAGATAATCGAGCGCTGACGCGGCATCGCTCAACTCGCCAACGCCTTGGTCGTATTCACCTTGTGAGCGACCAACGCCGCGGAAATTGAACCGCAGGACGGTGAAGCCCATGTTCAGGAATGCATAGTGCAGATTGTACACCACGCGGTTGTTCATCGTGCCGCCGAACTGTGGATGCGGATGCAAAATAATTGCGATCGGCGCATCCTTGATCTTTTGTGGGTGATAGCGGCCTTCGAGACGACCTTCCGGTCCTGGAAAAATGACTTCGGGCATGGGTCCCCATTTATGGTTGTCGTCTCGTGTTGCCCGGCAATTCTTGACGCTATTGCTCAGGGTCTTTAGAAACGTTCTAAATCGGCAGGCGCGGCCTCCGACGGATTCCGGCTGACCTAAGCAATAGGGCCGGAAAGGTCAATGAGTTAAGGAAAGATGTGCGATGAAGTTAAGCACAAAGGGCCGTTATGCCATGGTGGCTTTGACAGATTTGGCGACGGTTCCGAATGGCACACTTTTGTCGCTGGCAGAGATCTCCAGGCGCCAGGACATTTCCTTGCCTTATCTGGAGCAGCTTTTCGTCAAGTTGCGCAGAGCCGGACTCGTCGTTTCAGTACGCGGGCCGGGTGGCGGGTATAAGCTTGCAAAATCTCCCTCTGACATCCGCGTCAGTGACATTCTCGGCGCGGTCGACGAGACGGTGTCCGCGTTGCACACCGGGGCCGGGGCGTCAGGTGCGGTGTCTGGAAGCCGGGCGCAGTCCCTGACCAACCGCCTCTGGGAGGGCCTGTCGGCGCAGGTCTATGTGTATTTGCATCAGACACGGCTTAGCGACATTGTGGGCAACGATTTGGCCCCATGCCCGGCCGTTCCGGCGTTGTTTGAGGTGGTGGACGAGGCATGACCGTTGCGTTGAAGTTGTTTATTGCGCCGCCTGTCGGCGTCGCGGTTACGAGAGGCTGCCTGCCTCTCGCGCTCTCCGGGGATATTTTTCAACAGGTGAGTTCATGACGCAGGAACGCATCTATCTCGACTGGAACGCGTCGGCTCCGCTGCGGTTTGAAGCGCGCGAAGCAATGGTCGCGGCCTTGGACGTTGCGGGTAATCCGTCGTCTGTTCACGCTGAGGGGCGGCGCGCGCGCGGGTTAATCGAGCGCGCCCGCGCCGCGGTGGCCGAACTGGTCGGATGCAAACCTTCGGAGGTTATATTTACCAGTGGTGCGACCGAAGCGGCCTCGGTCTTGCGCAATCTCGCACCTCACGCGTCCGTATGCGTTCAAGAAACCGCGCATGATTGCCTTTGGGCGCATCTTGATTTGGCGGCTGACCGGGACCACGCGGCCCTTGCTATGGGCCTTGCGAATTCGGAAACCGGCGTCATCACTGCCCCTGAGCAGACCGCCGAAGGGACTTGGGCGTACGGGGAGAACTCTTGCGACACACTTCTCTTAGACGTCGTGCAAGCTGTCGGTCGCGTTCCGTGGAGCTTTGCCTGGTCGGGCGCAACTCTGGCGATACTGTCGGCCCACAAAATTGGTGGACCCAAGGGCGTGGGCGCGTTGATTGTGCGCGAAGGCATTGATATTACGGCACTTCAACTCGGCGGCGGGCAAGAATTGGGTCGCCGTTCGGGCACCGAGAACGTTGCCGGGATCGTAGGATTCGGGGCCGCAGCTGGGGCTGCATTGGCGGAAATGAACCGAGGCGTTTGGGCGGAAATTGAAAAACTTAGAAACATTCTAGAAAAGACACTGGCATCTGGGGCAAAAGAGACTATTTTTGTCGGGAATGAGTTTGAACGCCTGCCCAACACCGCGTGCTTTGTGGCGCCGGGTTGGAAGGGCGAAACGCAGGTGATGCAGATGGACCTTGCTGGGTTCGCAGTTTCCAGCGGTTCGGCCTGCTCGTCAGGCAAAGTAAAAGTCCCGCGCGTTTTGCGGGCGATGGGGCTAAGTGACGCCGACGCTGAATGCGCTTTGCGCGTCTCGCTCGGCCCCGCGACAACAGAAGATGAGGTGCTGCGTTTTTGCGACGCGTGGCTCACACAGGAACAAAAAACCCGCAGTCGGGCGGCGTGAAGGGGAGCCAGATATGGCAGCACTGGATAATTCGGACGTAAAAGACGGCGTCGATCAGGACACTGTTGATGCGGTGCGCTCGCTCTCGGGCTCGTACAAATACGGCTGGGAAACCGACATCGAAATGGAGTACGCCCCCAAAGGCCTCTCCGAAGATATCGTGCGCCTGATTTCTGATAAAAACGGCGAGCCGGAATGGATGCTTGAGTGGCGGCTTGAGGCCTATGCGCGCTGGCTTAAGATGGACGAACCTGACTGGGCCATGATCAATTACCCAAAGATCGACTACCAGGAGCAATATTACTACGCCAAGCCCAAAAGCATGGCCGAGAAGCCTAAATCTCTTGACGACGTCGATCCTAAGCTTTTGGAAACATACGCAAAGCTGGGCATTCCGCTGAAAGAGCAGATGATCCTTGCCGGTGTTGAAGGTGCAGAAAATGCGCCCGCTGAAGGGCGTAAAGTCGCTGTCGACGCGGTTTTCGATAGCGTGTCAGTTGGTACGACATTTCAGGCCGAGCTTAGAAAGGCAGGAGTCATTTTCTGCTCAATTTCCGAGGCCATCAAAGAGCACCCCGAACTGGTTAAAAAGTACCTCGGCACTGTCGTCCCGCAATCGGATAATTTCTTTGCGACACTGAACGCGGCCGTCTTCACGGATGGCTCGTTCGTCTACATCCCGCCGGGCGTGCGCTGCCCGATGGAACTTTCGACCTACTTCCGCATCAACGCCGAGAATACCGGGCAATTCGAACGCACTTTGATCATCTGCGATAACGACGCCTATGTGTCCTACCTCGAAGGCTGCACAGCACCGCAGCGTGACACGCACCAACTGCATGCAGCCGTTGTGGAACTGGTTGCGATGGACGACGCCGAGATTAAATACTCGACTGTACAAAACTGGTATCCGGGCGACGAAAACGGCAAGGGCGGCATCTACAATTTTGTTACCAAACGCGCCGATTGCCGGGGCGACCGCTCCAAAGTGATGTGGACCCAAGTCGAAACCGGTTCTGCCGTCACATGGAAATACCCGTCCTGCATCCTGCGCGGCGAAGAAAGCCAAGGCGAGTTTTACTCCATTGCCATCACAAACAACATGCAACAGGCCGATACCGGCACGAAGATGATCCATCTGGGCAAAAATACGAAAAGCCGGATCGTCTCGAAGGGTATCTCGGCTGGCAAAGCACAAAACACCTATCGCGGCCTTGTTTCGATGCACCCGCGGGCCAAAAACTCGCGCAATTACACGCAATGTGACTCGCTTTTGATCGGCTCGGACTGCGGGGCTCATACCGTCCCTTACATCGAAGTCAAAAACAACTCGTCCCGCGTTGAACACGAGGCCACAACATCGAAGGTCGACGACGACCAACTGTTCTACTGTCGCCAGCGCGGCATGAACGAAGAAGAGGCCGTCGCCTTGGTTGTCAACGGCTTCTGCAAGGAGGTACTGCAGGCCCTGCCAATGGAATTTGCCATGGAAGCCCAACAGCTTGTGGCGATCTCACTGGAAGGCTCGGTCGGGTAATATGATCCGTCCTATCCTAATCTCAGCCGTTTTGACGGGGATGTTCTGCTCGGGTTTTGCCGTCGTGATTGACCTTGCGACCGACATGTTGATGCGACAGCAATTGATCATTGTGAGTTTCCTCTCAGGCTTCCTCGGCAGCGTCTTCGCCCAAACCGTCCTCACTCGCTGGAGGAAAAAATGATCATCACAACAACACCGTCGATTGATGGCAAATCGATCAAAGATTACCGCGGCGTCGTTGTCGGTGAAGCAATCCTTGGCGCGAACGTCATCCGCGACCTCTTTGCCCAAATCACCGATATCGTCGGTGGCCGGTCGGGTGCTTATGAACAAGAGCTAGGCAAAGCCCGCGACATCGCATTGCGCGAGTTGGAAGAGCGCGCCACCGATAAGGGAGCCAACGCCGTTGTTGGCGTCGATCTTGACTACGAAGTGATCAACAACATGCTTATGGTTTCGGCCAGTGGCACGGCGGTCGTGATAGACTGAAATGTCGGACCGCATGCATCATACCCAAGCCTTTTGTGTGAAATCCCACGGGATTTTGGTGAAAAGAGACGATCTTTCCATAAGGTTGCCCTTTTTTGGTCACGATGGGTTGGTTTTGTCCCCCGTAAGTTTTCAAGGGGACGCAACGCATGGCAACTGCGCAAGCTACACATCAGACGTTCGAAGATCGTCTCAAACGGATCAACAAGGGCGCACCCAATACGATGGGCGACCTTCATATTGGTCCGCGAGACGAAGCGACGGCGCGCGACGGCAAGGCAACGAACACCGTTCGCCTGAAATCGTCGAAGAAAAAAATAAAAATCGGGGAGGGCTCGAACGTGGTTCTCGTCCCGCTCGCGATCATTATCGGCGCTCTGTCGGTTTTTGCAGGACAGGCCGCAGCCTTCCACTTCTTTCAGGACGGCGGTCTCATGCCGATCACGCTGCCCGACGCGGCTGCGATGCTCGAACCTTATCTGATCCACGCCCATCTCGTCATGGGCGGTGTCCTGGCTCTGCTGTTTACGTGGACCTTTGGGTTCAACGGAATGGTGCGCAAACTCGCAGTGGCCGTGGGCTTTGGCGCGATGCTCTTCGGGCAGGTGCAGGTGATGGAACGCTTCCCGTCCGTTTACGCGAATTTCTTCTCCGAGGCTTATGTGGCCCAGGCGTTGGCGAACACCGTCTAAACACTCAAAACCTAAACCGTACTCAATTCGGGGCCCGCCTTCGCGGCGGCGCCCCTTTTCCCGTTCTGCGAGGCAAAAATGCTAAAAATCAATAATCTGCACGTCAAACTAAAAGAAGAAGACAAGCAAATCCTGAAAGGTGTGAATCTCGAAGTGCCAGATGGCAAAGTCCACGCGATCATGGGGCCAAATGGCTCTGGCAAGTCGACGCTTTCTTACGTTTTGTCTGGCAAAGACGGCTACGAAGTGACCGAGGGCAGCGCGACGCTTAACGGCGCAGACATGCTTGACCTCGATCCCGAAGAGCGCGCGGCCGCAGGCCTGTTCCTCGCTTTCCAATATCCGGTTGAAATCCCCGGCGTCGGCAACATGACGTTCCTTAGAACCGCGCTAAACGCCCAACGCAAAGCGCGCAACGAAGACCAACTCAGCGCGGCTGACTTCCTGAAACTCATCCGCGAAAAAGCCAAGTCGCTGAAGATCGACGCCGATATGCTGAAACGCCCGGTCAACGTCGGCTTTTCGGGCGGTGAGAAAAAGCGCAATGAAATCCTACAGATGGCGATGCTTGAGCCGAAGATGTGCATCCTCGACGAGACAGACTCCGGGCTTGACGTCGATGCGATGAAACTGGTTGCCGACGGCGTGAACGCGCTTCGCTCAAAAGGCCGGTCGTTTCTTGTGATCACCCACTATCAGCGCCTCCTCGACCACATCCAGCCCGACGTCGTCCACATCATGGCGGACGGTCGGATCGTCAAATCCGGCGGCCCAGAATTGGCGCTTGAGGTCGAAAACAACGGTTACACCGACATTCTTGCGGAGGTCGCGTAATGGCGCTGCCACAGGCAAAACTAGACGCCACACAAGCCCGGTTGGCTGGCTTGTCGCTCCCCGACGGTGCGACTTGGGCCACCGAGGCGCGCACGGATGCGCTGTCGCGCTTCAATGCCATGGGTTTGCCGGGCGGGCGCGATGAATACTGGCGCTTTACGCGCCCCGATGCTCTGAACGCACCCTCTGCGCCCGAAGCGTCGGTGTTACAATCGGACGACGAGACGAGCCTATTCGCCGACATCGACTGTCTGCGCATTGTCTTTCGGGACGGTGCATTTGACGCCGAAGCTTCAGACGACTTCAGTCTTGAACACATTGAAATTGAACGACTTTCCAATGCAATGGCCAAGGATATCCACTGGGCAAAGGACCTCTACGGAACGCTTGAAACCCGCGGTCAAACCCCGGTTCATCGCCCCTTCGCCGCAATGAACACGGCCTTTGCAACCGATGGCGTCGTGCTGCGCGCGACCGGCAAGGTCAGCAAGCCAATTTCGCTCGTCTACCTTCATGAGAAAACCACAAGCGACGCAATCCTGCACTTCGTTGTGCGGGTCGAAAAGGGCGCCGAGCTCACGATCCTCGAAAATGGTCCGGCGGCTGCGCGCTTCAATAAGTGCATGGAAATCGACATCGCCGACGGCGGAGCCTTCCACCACGTCCGTGCGCAAGGGCGCGACCATGAACGCCACGCGATCACTCATTTGTTCGCACAACTGGGCGAAGAAAGCACCTTCAAGTCGTTCACTCTCACGGCAAACGGCCGCCTCACACGCAACGAAGCCGTCATCGACATCAAAGGCGACAACGCCAAAGCCCACATCGCGGGCGCAGCCGTCGGCGACGGAGATTTTCTCCACGACGACACGGTTTTTGTCACCCACGACGCGGTAAACTGCGAAAGCCGTCAGGTTTTTAAGAAGGTGCTCAGAAACGGCGCGATCGGCGTGTTCCAAGGCAAGATTCTCGTCAAAAAAGGCGCACAGAAAACCGACGGCTACCAGATAAGCCAATCGCTCCTGCTCGATGGAGACGCACAATTTCTCGCAAAGCCCGAACTCGAGATCTACGCTGACGACGTCGCCTGTTCCCACGGTTCAACCAGCGGCGCCATCGACGAAGACGCGTTGTTCTACCTGCGTTCGCGCGGTATCCCAAGTGCCGAGGCGCAAGACCTGTTGACCCTCGCATTCCTTGCCGAAGCCATCGACGAGATCGAAGACGAGGCCATCGGCGCCGCCATTCTGCGTCGTCTCGAAGGCTGGCTACATCGCCACCGGAGCGTCTGAGGGATTAATCAAAGTGAGCGTCGCCCGAGATATACTTCGCACCTACCGCACTCCCCGCGACGTGCTGCGCGCGCGCATCGGTACGTCCGAACGCGAGGACCGCGCGCTTGCGATGCTCATGGGCGCATGTTTCTTGATCTTCGTCGCGCAATGGCCGCGTCTGTCTCGCGAAGCCTTCGAGGACCCTACAATCGAACTCAACG
>RCMY010002109.1_pt1 | contig 18129 bp, 10 predicted proteins | sample 2041341 | NCBI WGS metagenome assembly RCMY01 (sample SAMN09708234, study PRJNA481090) | Marine sediment metagenome, whole genome shotgun sequencing project. | reverse complement strand
CTGCCTTCGGCTACCGTATTGGTCAAGGGTTTCTCGCAATAGACATCCTTACCTGCGTTCATGGCATCTATGGCCTGAATGGCATGCCATTGGTCGGGGGTTGCAATGACCACGGCATCGACATCTTTTCTTTCCAATACATCTTGGTAATCTAAATAGGTCTTTACTCCCTTATAACTGGTCTGTCCCCTATTCTCAGCGTAAAAACCGCTAACGACTTCTTCGAAAGCATTGCGCTTGGATTTCCATACGTCGCTGCCCGCAACGATTTGTGCCCCGGTGTTACTGATGAATTTATTGGATAGAATTCCACCCTGTTTGCCTAAACCGATATAGCCCAGATTGATCTTATCGCTCGGCGGGGTAAAGCCCTGGCCCAAGACATGTCTGGGGATTATGGAGATGGCACCAAGCGATAGGGCTGTGCCTGTTATGAATTTTCTTCTTGAAAGTCCTGTTGTTTTTTTGGTTTTTTTAGTCATTGTTCCTAAAAATCATGGGGTTACTTATCTAGTTTGAGAATTTCACTTCCTGCCAATAAAAATGCTCCTGTACCGAAGTTCTGCCAACTGTCGGCCGTAGCCGGTTCTGGACTCGCGCCGATATCCTGCACCCAACCGACCATGCCGTCTTCTTGTTGCGACGCTTGTAGCGCTTTCCAGGCTTTTTTTACGGAAGGCAGGTATTCTTTGGCGTCTAAAAATCCGTTGTTGATGCCCCAAGCCAGGGCAAACGTGTAAAACCCGCTGCCACTGACCTCGCCATGATCATAAGATACCGGGTACAACAAACTGGTTCTCCAAAGTCCGTCTTCGTGCTGAAGTTCCTTGATTCTGGCCGCCATTTCTTTATACAGGTCGACATAAAAATTACGATGTTCGTAGTCTTCGGGCATGTCCTCAAGAATTAAGGCAAGTCCGCCCAACACCCAGCCATTGCCACGAGACCAAAATATTTTCTTTCCGTTCTCCTCTTTCAAGTCATCCGGGTTGCCCTTCCATAAAAAGCGTGCGTCCCTGAAAAATAGATGTTCTTCTTGATCGTAAAGAAGGTCATAGGTCTGCATATAGTATTTGTGCATTTCATCGAGGTATTTTCGGTCTTGCTTAAGTTCGGCATAGACCGTAAGCACCGGGGGTGCCATAAACAGCGCATCGCACCACCACCATAAAATTCGTTGGTCCTTATCCCTTATTCCCGAACGCCATTCGTGCGGCTTATACAGATGGTCTTGTATAAAGCTATCCGTGGGTTCCAAGTTTACCAGATTTTTGCTTAAGCTGTTGACATACAGGTAGGAATAGGAAATTATAATATCATCGGCATGATAAAACCGATCCCAGGGTTTCCATTGGTTGCGATACCCCATGGTCTTCAAAGCAGCCGAAAAAATAGGATTGTCGGTAGCTTGATGGGCTTTGGTAACCCCGACATAATAAGCACCGTTCGTCCAATCGGTGGGTGCTGCGGCAAAAATGGGATGTTGTTCTTGCCATTCCATGGCCTTGATCATGGATTTTTCAGTGGCAATGCTATCCAAATTCTGCCCTTGCAAACGATGGGCGGTAAAAGCGAACAACAGTAGGAAGGGTAATATTGCGAACTTATTTTTCATAATTTTTTAATTTTACAAACATTTCGATTTTAAAATACACTCTTTTTTCCTTTTCCTTTTTGAATGTAGCCCAAAACTTTAAATTTCATGAATCTCTATCTGTTCTAAAACGAATTCACGATAAGCTCGACCACGTTTTTGCCCGGTGTCAAGCGTACGCTTCCGAAAGCGGCATTTACTTTCTCGCCGTTGAGCCTCATTACCTTATCGGAGGAAAGGTTCAACGAGAATTCTGCCACCATGTTGGCGGGAATCTCGATGGTATAGCGTTGTAGCCTGGGGTTTACATATTCATATTCTCCTACGATAGGTCCCTTGATGGTTGGCGTTTTGATGCTGCATTTTTTTAAACTGCCCATTTGTGGTTTGATACTAGCCACACCGAAACCGGGCGTGGCCGGCGTAATACCCCAGAGGTTACGTGGAATAATATTCGCCGGTACTGCCCCCCAGGCATGGTTCCAGTCCGCATTGGGCTTGTATTTCATGTCCCAGGCTTCCATGGTCATGGTGGCACCGACACGTATCATATTGTACCAGCTGCGGTCGGATTTGGAGGTGAGCAATTCCAAGGCATAATCGGCCTCCCCGCCGTTGTACAGACCTTCCATTAGATACTGCGCCCCGTATACGCTAGCAGCCATGCCCCGGGATTTAATAAATTTCACCACGGATGATTGACGCTCTTCCGGTACGATACCGAAAGCCAACGGGAACATATTGGCATGAATGGAGGAATGCTTCGTTCCCATTCCGTCAACGTATGCCCCGGTGCCTTTGTCGAAAAGCTGTTCATTAATAGCTTTTTTTGCTTGTGCGGCACGCAGTTCGAAGTCCAATTTTTCTTCTTCCTTCCCTAGAACTTCGGCAAATTCGGCCATGATTTGCATGTTCTTGAAATAGAGGCTGTTGATGACGGTATTATAGTCTTCGAAAACAAAGCCGTCGCGCTCGCCCATGACGTTGGGGTCACCGCCCCAGCCTGATGGGGGCCAGTCCACGATATCCTTGAGCTCTTCGTCCCTATCTCCAAAACCCAGGTTTTTCATGATTTCCGGGGTTACTTTGGATGACGTTATCAAGCCGTGATCACCCTCTAGCTCCATCAGGGTCTTGTACTTTAAAGCGTCGTAGTATTTTTCGATCAGTTCGGTATTGCCAGTATACATATAATCGGCATGGAACATTAATGCCACATGTTGCTGCCATTCCGTGGGCCAGGTGGGCATTTGCATAAAATACTCTATAGTCTGGCGGGCGATAGCGTACTCTTGGTCGGTAGTGTAATGGCTTAATTGGTTCAGATAGGCATCCGCTTCGTAGGGAATACGCTCGCGGTCACCATCTACGTAAAGTCCGGCAAAGGTTGTTGCTTTGATGGAATATTTACAAAGCTCCCAGACTTGGTTCAGGATGTCATTGTCACTGCTGAAATGGCTTGCATCCTCTTCCCAATAGCTGTGGAAGGCCAGTTGGGTAAAATCACCGGGCGTAACGCTACTTTGAGGATTCTCCAATTCGACATAGCGGAAGGGCACAAGTACCGGAAACGAATCGGGAAGGGCTACTGCTTTGTTGGGAAGTGTGTTGCGCTCGTCTACATGAACAGGAAGTTGATACTTATTTTTGTCCGGCGAAACTGGGACTTCTATTTTCTGATAGCGAATATGGCTTTTTTCTGCCGGTTTTCTATTCAGACGGTCGCCGTCTAGTTGCTCGCCTACATGAAAGACCAAGGTTTCCTTTTTCTTGGTGTCATAGGTAAAATCTAGGGTCGCAAAGGCATCCTTGCCAAAATCCATAAAATAGGCATCGCCACGTTTTTCGAAGACCTTGGGCTTTTTTCTGTCGATTTGGAAAATATTGGGAGTAGTCATGGTTTTTCCCTGTGCCGAAGCCATGGTAAAGGATTGTGCTGTGGAATATTTGGAGAGCCGATTATCCTGGTCCCAAATACGGACTTTCCAGAAATAGGTTTCTCCGGGTTTAAGCTCGCGCCCGTCATGTTCTATTTCAGAGGATGCATTGCTGCGCACCTGTCCACTATCCCAAACATCACCGATATTGTTGTCGCTGTTTTCTTGGGAGGATGCGACCAGCACCTGATAAGCGGATTGGGTCACGGCACCTTGGGGAACCGCCCACCCAAACTCGGGTTTGGCATCCAGAATTTTCACCTCTTTTGGTTGGCGGATAAATTCGATGATGAGGTTATCGGGACCGTCGGAATAGGAATCGCTATATCGATCGATCAGTTCGTTGGTTTTTTTCCGTAACTCATTTAATACCGAATTGTATTTTTTATCATCGGCGAGATTATGGATTTCCTGGGAATCCTTTTTTAAGTTGTATAGTTCCTCTATAGATTTGTCGTTTACATATCTAAAATATTTCCACTCTTTGGTGCGCACGCCTTCGCTGGGCGGTATATGCTCAAATTCCCAGATATGTTCGATAAGGACGGTATCCCGTTCCAAACTGTTCATTTTGCCCGATACAATCGGCATCAAGCTTTTTCCTTGCCAAGCTTTTGGTGGTTGCACCCCCGCCAGATCCAGAATTGTGGGGGGAACGTCGATGTTCGTGGCCATCTCCTCACTGTCCCGATGTTTATTGATGCGTGGATCATAAACAATCAAGGGTACTCGAACGGAATTGTCGTACAATAACCATTTACCGGCCAATTGGCGTTCGCCCAAGAAATAACCGTTATCGCCCATAAATATGATGACCGTATTTTTATCCAGTCCTTTTTTCTTAAGTTCGGCCCGGATTTTAGTGATTTCTCGATCCACACCCGAAATCATACGGTAATAACCTTTGACACTATGCTGGTATTTTTCCGGTGTGTCGTAGCGCCAGGTCCAACGCAGGCGGTTAAAGCCATCCCTGACTATTTTCGGTTGGGCTTCGAAGTATTTATCCCCACCCAGTTCGGGGCCGGGCATGGTCGTGTTCTGTAAAAGCTTGTCGGATTCCGCTTGCCAGAAATACTGGTCCTTGGCGGAATCATGGGCGTGCGGCGCACTGAAACTCAATGACAGGCAAAAGGGTTGTGAGGCGTCGGCCCCGTCGATATAGTCCAAGGCCTGCTGCCCGGTATAACGGGTCAGATGCACGGTATCTTTCCCCAGAGTTTTGTAATAATAGCCGCGTCTATCGTCATAGGCATTGTTACGGTCATAGGATTCGAAATCGTCGAACTGTTTATCCAAATCATCATAACGTACGCCATATTTTCCGTAGAAAGCGGTTCTGTATCCGTTGTTTTTGAGGATGGTCGGATAGGAATCTTCCATGTAAGAGGCCCGAATATTGCCCGTTTGGAAATTGTAACTATGGGTACGCTCGTAGAGACCGGTCAGGATGCTTGCCCTACTCGCGGCGCATATCGGTGTCGTGACCATGGCATTGCTGAAATACGTACCCTCTTTGGCGAGCTTGTCCATTTCGGGTGTCGAAATCAATTGGTTCCCCGCATAGCCCAAAGCATCGAAGCGTTGATCGTCGGTGAGGATGAAGATGATGTTGGGTTTGTTTGACGCTTCATTTGAATTCAGGACCTGTGCTGAAACGGGAACAGGTACAAGTGAAAGCATGTTCGTGAATATGAAAAATAAGAAAAAAAGCTTCTTCATGAATTTCTATTTGGCAGGAGTATAAGTTAGATTTTTTGAGGAAAAACCACAACCGGTTTCAAAATATTCCCTAAAAGTAAATCCAAATACTACGACAACCATCCTGCACCTTCCTGTAGAAAGAAGTGAAGCCTTTTGCCGGTTTATGGGGCATACGGCACCGTGCCCGTACTGTCCACCGGGTAGCCCCATCTTCTGATATATTCCATACCGGGAAGAAATGCGTCGCCGTTTTCCTTTAACCTTACGGACAAACGACTTCCCAATTCGTTTTGCAGTTCGAAGTATTTCGGATTTCCCACAAGGTTGGTCATTTGGTAGGGGTCTTTTTCGTTGTCGAACAACAGCCAAGGGCCGTTCAGGTCACGGGTATAGGTATAACGCTGGGTACGTAACCCACGGTATTCCCTGCCATTGTGCTCTACCCTGTTCCATTGTCCGAATGGTTGTACGCAGGTAATGAGGGCAGCGCGATCAATATCTTCCTTGTCTTCCAAATATCCTTTATAATTGATGCCTTCCACCGTTTCTGGAATGGAAATATTGCACAGTGCCAACAAGGTCGGCAGAATATCCTCGGAGTTTAGCATAGCGTCTTTTTCCCCCGGAACGATACCCAAGCGTTCGGGAATTTGCCATAACATCGGCACTCGAACGGATTCATCGTAGGGCTGTTGCTTTTTATAGGCGCCGTGGGATCCCAATAGATCGCCATGATCTGAGGTAAATACGATAATGGTATTTTCTAATTGTCCGGTTTCCCTTAAATTGGATATCAATTTCCCTACCATAACATCGAGTGCGGTTATATGGGCGTAGTATCCTGCCAAATCCTTTTTGACCTGCTCCTTCATATCGTCCGGTACGTTTTCACGTAGCTGTATGCTATCGGGATCAAAGCGCTTTTGGTATGCTGTTGGGGCAGTTTGATAGGGAGCATGGGGCGTTCCATAAGAAAGTATCAACGAAAAAGGTTTGTCTCTTCCTTTTCTGTCCTTGATATAGGCAATGGCGGTATCGGTCTGGGCAAAGGTGTCGTATCCGTCCCAAATCTTTTGTTCCGGGTCATTATTCTCGTAATATACGGAATGGTTGTAATCATGAGTACACTCGTTGGCCTTCCAGAAATCAAAACCCTGTCTTCTTTTTCCTGGCGGTATAAATGATAGTCGCCCATGCCCGTCGAGATGCCATTTTCCGATATAACCGGTGTCGTATCCGGCTTTTGAAAAAATTTTCCCAAAGGTGACCGCGGCCGTATCCAATTGCACGTCGTTCATAAAGACGCCATGGGTAAGTGGTCTTTGTCCAGTAATAAGCGATGCTCTGAACGGGGAGCAAACCGGCATGCCCGATACGGCATTCGTGAAGTTGACGCTCTTCGCGGCCAGACCGTCCAAATGGGGGGTGCTAATATTGGGGTCACCAGCGTAACCGGTGGCCTGTGCGCGCCATTGATCGGTCAGGATGATCAGTACATTTGGAGGTGCTGACTTTGTAGGTTCATGGGTAGTACCCTTTTTATCTGGATTGCAAGAAACCATGAATACCACAAATAAACCGATACCAAAAAACAATTTGCACGTTGCTATTTTCATCTTAAAGGATATTCGCTCTGTTTTCTTGTGGATTTGAGACCCTTCAAAGCCATAACTTCTCTTAATCAGGTTCCGTCGAATATTGTGGTAAGGCTTATTTCAAGGACACTCCCCTTTACCATGGAAAGACCGGATTTTTTAGCATTTCATAATAAATTTAAAAATAGCAGCACAGTACAGGATAGTCCTTTTTTAAAAATGTGGTAATATAGTGGTATGGAGATTCATAACCTCCATGTTGTTTGAGTTAGTTTAGTTGAATTTAAGGGGGCGATTTTTTTCGTCCCTTTTTATGTCTTTACAGATTCTTCAATCGAATGTTCCGGTACTCCACTGTCATGGGAGGACCAACATGTACCTGAACCCCCAGATACCCCGCTGCCCTGCGATTAATGGTATCATCATCGGTAACATCGCTCATCAGAATGCCATTGACATAGTGCTGCAAATGATTGCCTTTTACGATCATGTGAATGTCGTTCCAATCCTCGCTTTTTATTTTTGTTTTGAGGGAATCGGATTCCCCGAGGGATGCGACGACCTCCCTACTCTGCCAGCAATTATTTTTTACGTTGGCACGCAAAGATCCGGGTTCATCGGGATTGTCCTGTGAATTGATGATGACCTTCTCCCCACGATAGGCCAATGTGGCCCTTTTCCTTTCCTCGTAGTTTTGGCCGGTGTAAGTGTTCTTTCCGTCAATATCGGCCTGATAGCCCCTCAGGGCATGGGGGATGGTATCGATTTTTTCGCTGCGGTAGTTAATGCCGCTGTTTCCGGATTCCGCTATCCTAAACTCCAATTTTAGTTCAAAATCCTCGGGTTGACCGCCTTGCCAGATGATAAAGGTGTTATTTTCGAGCAGTGTTTCTGGAGTGACCTCGCCCGTTAGATTGCCGTTTTTGACGCTCCAATAGGAGGGGTCGCCCTCCCAGCCGTCCAAGGTTTTGCCGTCGAAAATTTGAACGAAGCCGTTATCGTCGTTTTTTATTTCTTTGGTTTGATTTTCTTGTTTCTCCTGTTTATTTTCTTTGCATGAATGAAAAACTAGGCATAGGACAATTAGAACGAGAATTTTCGAATGGATATTTGCTCTCATTATTTTTAATTTTTATCTGTTTAGTTATGGGCTCCTCCCCTGAGATCAAGAGGGGAACTAAAAACATTCTTATGCTCGCATATTTAATTCTGACCTTTATTATAATAAATAGTCAGACCGTCTTTGCCTGCCACGATAATATCTTTTCTCCTGTCATCGTTTAAATCGATTACGCTAAAATAAACGCCCGTACCCTTTCCTTCTCCATACGCACCGTAATCGATAACTTGTTTGCTAAAATCCTCCCCGTTCCACCGAAAATAATACAGCCCTAATTCGTCGTTTCCACCCGGATCTTTTCCGTTGTGGGCGCGGTACCGTTTACCGGTGATCAGTTCATGGGTTCCGTCCCCGTCCAAATCGGCCCATTCCATGCTATGATATTGGGAATTGAAAGGGTCGATATCATGTTTTAGCCATTTTTTGCTTTTATCGCTTGTGGGTTTCTGTTCGTACCAATGCAGGCCGTAATCGTGCCCCTGTCCTACGATCAAATCGTTCATTCCGTCTTGGTTTACGTCAGCAACAAGAACGGGAACGCTGGCGGTACCCAAATTAAATTCGGGATGGAAATTCCACGGTTCTTCAAAGGGTTTTTCGGGTGCTTCCAACCAGCCGGTGGGGATAATCAAATCTCCCATGCCATCATCGTTTATATCTCCAAAACCGATACCGTGGCCGGGTTTACCAAAAATAGCTTTGTACTCAAACTTGCCCGTGCCTTTGCCGTTTTTATCCAATACTAACCGGAAGATCTTCAGGGAATCGTTGGGCGTATTCGGAATAATTTCTACAATGCCGTCCCCATCGATATCCCAGGAGCGTGTAGATTCAATATTGCCTACTTCGGCGATAAGATGTTCCTTCCATTCACTTTCGTCAGCGGGATTTTCTTTCCAGACCAACTGGCCCCCGAACCATCCGCCCGTGATAAAATCGGTATGACCATCCCCGTTGACATCCAAGGGAATGGTGGAGAAATCATCGTAGTATTCCCCGAAGCGTTTAGCGGCTCCAATGGCATGACGAATATAATATTCGGGACCCTCGTACCAAAATCCGCCCGAAACGATATCCGGTACTTTATCGTTGTTCACGTCGAACACCCCGACCGACTCATAGCTTTCGGAGGCGATTTTCTTTTTCTCGAACCGTATAGGTTTTATGGGAGTTGCTCCTTGATTTTTTTCAGACTGGCCTGTCGCATAACCTGCAAGTACAAAAAAGAAAAGGACGAGAATTTCTTTTGTCATCCGTAGCGTATTTTTTAACGGGCCGCTTGGGCCTGACTATCCTTTTTTGAATAAATCGGGTTTTCGGCATCACCGCCAGCTCTTAAGTACGCCAAAAGATCTCTGACCTCATCTTCGTTCAGCCTATTGATCAAACCCGGGGGCATAAGAGAAATGGTGGACATTTGTTGGTCGGTTACATCGCTTTTTGGGATTTTTCTGGTCAACTCGGGGGCATAGGGATTTTGGGAAATTATATAGTTCCCTCCCTCTTCACTGAGCAGCCTTCCCACCACGGTTTGGCCGTTCTTTAATGAGAACTCCGTTGAATTGTACTGATCGGAAATCACTTTGTTAGGTTCTATGATAGCCTCCATCATATCTTCGGGAGTAAAACGGGTGCCCAATTGGGTCAGATCCGGACCGATATTCTCGCCTTCTCCGCGCATGCTATGGCAAGTGATGCAAGTGGTTGCGGCGAACATATTTTTTCCGGATTCAAAATCCCTTCCTTCCAGGCCATCGGCCAATAAGGCTTTTATCTCCTCCATTTGCCAATTTTTTCCGGGACCTTCGGGCTGTACCGCATTCTGCACCAATTCATTACCGGAACTACCGAGCAACGAATCACCAGAAATAGTATTGTAGTATTCGAATTTATTTTTCGGTACTTGCATTAAGGCAGATTTTCTGGCCTTATCGATAAAACCGATATAGCTGAGTCCGGCCTTGAAAGAAAAGGCTTTGTAAAACCATTTGAAATATTCGTCCCGCAGTGCGGGCGTCCATCCCTCTGAAACATCGTCCAGAACAATGCCGTAATAGGTGTGCTGCGCCAAGGGCATATTTTTCAAGGTATTGGCGATGTCCATGCCATACTGTGGATTCCGTAAGATAAGGTCGGAAGCATCCGTAGCGGTGTTCGCCATAACCGAGGCGTTCTCGCCCTCTTCCGATTGTAATAGGGCCAAGGTTTTCTCCACGACCTTGGGATCATTCAAATAGGCCAGCGTTTTGCTGAGGGACTGGTTCAAGACATCAGTTTTTGCCGGATAATGCGGCTCCAAGTAACTTGCTAATTGGGACTGAAGCTTGCCTTTCGGATTTCCGAAACGCGACAGGGTCAATTCGATGGCACGTAAAAGATCTACCTGTTGAGTGGCCGACAAGTCTTGATATTTTACATCCATCATCCCCTTCAACATTTGGTCACGTTGGGATTTGTTTCCATGACGGGCCAAAGCAATCATGCCCTGCACCATCGCTTCAGGATTTTTTTCACCAAATACCATTTCTTGCCATTCCTTTACCGGTTGATGCTCGATCGCGATTCGCGCGGCATAACGCACAAAACGGTCAGGATGCTTCAAGTTGGGCCATGCAAAATCCACTGCACCAGCCTTTGGCCCAGTGTGATAGGTTTCCAATTTTTGTCGGAGGGTGTTTTCTTCCGTCTGTTTCGGTGCTGAATTGGAAGCTACGGCAGCTTCTTTACCATCATTATCCTTATAAAAAACCCGATAGAGATCGGATTCCAATCGCCGGCCCCCGGTCATAAAATACATGGCACCATCGGGACCGATGACACCATCGGTGAGGGGAAGCGGTATTCCCGAAACGAATTCCTCTTTTATTCCTGAATACGAAGCTCCTTCAGGTTTTAGTTCGATGGCGTATATAATACCGAAGCTCCAATCAAAGGCGAACAAGCTATGCTTATATTTTTCAGGAAATTTAGCATCCTTTCCATAGGAAACGCTGGTCGGCGAGCCTTGGCCGATATTGAGTACCGGTGGTAGATTATCGGGATAAGCAGGAGACCATTTCTGATTGCCCGTACGCCACCCGAACTCCGCCCCACTGGGTACGTGACAGATGCGCGTAGGCCGATACCAAGGCATGCCTAGGTCCCACTCCATATCCGAATCATAGGTGAACATATCGCCCAGTTCATTAAAGGCCAAATCAAAGGCATTCCGGAAACCGGAAGCAACTTGCTCCCAATTTTTTCCTTCGGGATCGATATGTGCAATCCACCCGCCCGGTGCTCCGCGGTCGTTGGCATGGCCTCGTGGATCTTTGATCAATGGAAATAAGTTGTCATCTTTCCATACCTTGGGCAACCTGTAGGAATCCATTTCGGGCATATCGGTATGGTTGCCGGCAATTACGTAAAGTGACTTTTGGTCGGGGGCCATAACAATGCTATGCGGGCCGTGTTCCCCAGAACCTTCCAAATGCTTAAGTAAGGTGATCTTGTCGTATTGGTCATCGCCATCGGTATCCTGTAACCGATAAAGACCGCTAGTTTTTTCGAAGGCCTCATCTCCGCTATGGTTGACCATTACGTACAGGCTGTTGAACGCATAGAGAAGGCCTTGCGCATACCCCATTTGTATGACCGAATCCGGCACTTGTTCCCCGGTCTGTATTTTGAGCTTTTCGATTTTGGGCTTCAGGTCTTCGGATCCTATTTCAGGTATTTCCAATCGGTATAACGCACCGTACTGATCGGAAGTGATCAAACGGCCCTTGTCGTCAAAGGTCATCGCCACCCAAGAACCTTCGTCCGTATCGCCGGGACTATACAGATGCTCTGCCTCGAAGCCTGGTTGCAGCTTCAACTTCGCCAGTTTAGGCGGTAGGTTTTCGGCGGTTTCGGTGTTGGTCTCCTTTTTTTGATCGCACGAAGCGGTCAATACCAAGGTCAGTAGGAATGCAAGAAGTGTTCTAATCATTTTCGAGTTATTTGGATGTATGTCTGATTCAGCTTCCTAAAGTACTTAAAAATTCGGGTTAAGGGAAGACTCGGAGGCAGGAAGTGCGTAACGTTCGGTAATGTTGGTAAATGCGTTGCTTCTCGGTTCTACTCCCTCGGGATAATAATATTCTATGGGATTGGCCTTTATCCGATTGCCGTGGGCAGTGATGACATCAATGGCCCGGCCCGTTCTGACCAGATCGAACCATCTTTTGTTCTCGAAGGCGAGTTCAACTTGCCGTTCCTTGAAAATGGCCTCTCCCAAATCACCGGATGGGGCACCTAACCCTGCGCGGGTACGCACTTGTTCCAAATACGTGATTGCTTCGCCCGATTGGCCTTGTTCTTCCAAGGTTTCGGCCAAGAACAATAAAACTTCGGAGTAGCGATAAATCGGCCAGTTCATTCCGTGGTTGTTGTGCAGCGAATGGGGTTCGACATACTTTTTTATAATAGGATATACACCATCCTCCCAAAAGCTTTCGCTTATGGTCACATATTGAATGGAGGCTTCCAAGCGAAGGTCACCGGCTTCGTAGGCCTCGATGATATCCGGTGTGGGAATGTTATTTCCTTCGCCATTTACAGGTTGTGGATTAGAGGTGCCGGTTATCGCTCCAACTTCTTCAGCGGTAATCGGCCGTGGTAAAAAGTTATACAGAAAACTACCGTTCAGGCCTTCGGGACCTTCCTTGTATTGTACCTCGAAAACGGATTCCATATTATTTTTATTATCGGAATTTCCTGAAAACGCGTTCGCATAATCAGGCATAAGTGCGTATTCGTTGCTCTCGACGACCGCCCGCAGTAAGGTTTCGGCTTCTGCCCATTGTTGCCTTACAATATATACGTTAGCCAGAAGCGTTTGGGCAGCTCCCGAAGTTACCCTACCTGGTTCTTGTTCTGATTTTGGGGGCAGCAACGGAATAGCTGTTTGAGCATCGGTTACAATTTGTGCGTAAATCTCGTCTTCTGTAGAAAGGGGAAGGGCTGCATCTTCACGGCCTAAAACAGGCGCTAAATGTAGTGGTACACCTCCGAAGAACTGAACCAGTTCGAAGTAGGCATAGGCCCTAAGAAAAAGGGTTTGTCCCTTTAAATTGTTTTTTGCATCGGAATCGAATTCCGCTTCGTCTATGGTTGCCAATATTTGATTGGCACGGGCGATTATTTCATAATCTAAAGTATATTGATCCTCCACCCAGCGATTCGCGGTAATACCATTATCACTTGGTATGGCGTGATCGGCAATATCCTCTTGTTGCTCGGTAGCGCCGAAAGCGGTGTTACGGGCGAAATAGGTGTTATCGGAATGCATTTCGGCCAAATAAGGCTTTGCTTGATTATTGATTTCACGTAGCGGTACATAAGTTCCATTGACGGCCTGGACAAAGTCAACCTCGGTCTTAAAGAAAGTAGGTGTACTTAGAGAGTCTTCGGGAAAAATGGTCAGTTCATCTTCACAACTTGTTTGTGCGAAACCCAACACTGCGAGAACTAATAGTAGTTTTTTCATCTTTATATTGTTTTATTTGGATAGTCAAAAAGTATTTGAACGAATGCAGTCAGTACCTAGAAATTAAAGTTTAGGCCGAGACTGAAAATTCGAGGTACGGGATATCCTGAAATGTCCACTCCTGATTCTAGATTACCACCGTCTCCCTCTCCATTGTTCTGCACACTGATTTCCGGATTGGGACCGCCCCAATATTTAGTGAAAATGTAGACGTTTTGAATGGAAGCATACAGGCGCGCGGATTTGAAAAAACGGTCAACACCGCCAAGAGTATACCCCAAGGTTATATTCCTAATATTGAAATAGGATGCATCGGCTACAAAACGATCATTGATCCAGTCCCTCTCGATACCTGTTACATTACCACCGCCGACGGTCGTACCATAAAACCCATCTCCAGGATTTTCGACCGATCGAAAACGGTTTTCCACATCCTTTAGTAAATTAAAGACGCCATCTAAGTTCGTGGTACTGAATAAATGCCGTACCAGAAGTTGATTGCCTTGAGACCCTGTTCCTACCACTGAAAAATCCCAATTACCGTATTTAATAGTATTGGTAATACCGTAGATGAAATCAGGAAACGGACTACCGGTAATTGCGCGATCATCTTCGTCACCTCCATTGGTAATTACCCCGTCACCGTTCACATCGATCAATTTAATACTGCCTACGGTCGATCGGCCTGGCACTTGCGGCGAACTGTCCAAATCTTGTTGGTTCAAGTATACACCGTCGGATAAATGGCCATAAAATTGACCGAATGGCTCCCCTACCTTGGTGATGTGCCAACCACTGTTGCCATATACCCGGTCTATACCATCGGCAAGTGATTCGACGACATTGCGGTTGAAAGAGATGTTCGCATTGGTCGTCCACCTGAACTTTCCAATTGTGTTTACCGAGTTTATTCCAAACTCATGTCCCCAAAATCGGATTTCACCTATATTATCACTAAAACTACTGAATCCTGATTCCCTAGGAACCTGAACATTGTACAATAAATTGGTTGTATTCTTGGTGTAATAATCATAAACGAAGGAAACCCTATCGTTGAAAAGACTCAAATCTAGGCCTACGTCGAACTGTTTGGTAGTTTCCCAACCTAAATTCGGATTGGATAATGTATTTACCGCCGATCCAGGAGCTAGGTCGTTGCCGAAAACGGCGTTTACCGTATTATCGACCAGAGCATATTGCGTATAATTACCGATGTTGTTGTTACCGGTAACCCCATAACTGGCCCGAAGCTTTACGAGATTAAAAGTCTCTTGGTTTTGCATAAAATCTTCATCGGAAGCAATCCATCCCGCAGATATCGAAGGGAAAGTACCCCAACGATTCTCCGACCCGAACCTAGACGATCCATCACTACGAACTGCAGCGGTCAATAAATACTTGCCTTTGTAATTGTAGGTCAGTCTTGAAAGAAAGGATACCAAACTCCATTCCTGAACCTCGTCAAAAGTTTGATTACCGCCCCTATTTATATCGGCCGCGCCCTGAATTACCGGCAACCGATCATCGGCAAAGTTTTGCGCCTGCACCCGACTGAGGTCCCGGCGAAATTTTTGAAAGGTAAAACCGCCCAATAGGGAAAAGTTGTGTTCGCCAAAACTTTTGGTATAGGTCGCTAAATTTTCGTTTAGCCAAGAAAAGTCATTTCTATCCTCCCATATGGCTTCTGAGTTGGTTGGTATGGGATTATTGATACGGTAAGTTGCCGTTGTGGGACTGAAAAATTCGTAACGACGATTATAAAGTTCAGCATTTAGACTAGTCTTTATAACAAGCCCTTTAATGGGTTTATATTCTAGAAAAGCATTGGTTAGGAGGTTTACATCTTTGGTCTCGTTCTTGATCTGCTCCGCAGAAGTCAACCAGTTAGCATAGGAAAAGATATTGCCGGTATCCGCTGGAAAGCGGTTGAAAGTCGTTCTTGTGCCGTCGGGATTGTAGATGGGCATTATGGGCCAGGTGTGCAGAGCGTTGAATAAAATGCCCTGACCTCTAGTTCCATCTGTTCTAGGTACATTGTCAATGATATAGCTGGGGGCTATATTAAAACCTACCCGAACCTTCTCAGAAATGTCATAATCTAAATTTGCCCGCAACGAATAGCGTTCATAGTCGGAATTCAAGACCACACCATCTTGCTTGAAAAAACCAGCAACTACTGCCGACCTCAATTTTTCTGTATTGGATGTTATGGTCAGATTATAATTTTGAAGGGGCGCTGTTCGCAGCAGGGCACCGTACCAATCGTTGGTCTGACCTTGATACTGAGATGGATTCTGAAAGATTTCGGGAACCGGATCGCCCTGATCTTCGTAATATTCCTTTTTGAACTGTGCGAATTCAACCGAGTTCATCATTTCGATTCTTCCTCTCTCCGGCACGGCTTGCATACCTACCGAAGTATTAAAACTGATGTTGGTCTCACCGGCCGTTCCATTCTTGGTAGTAATCAGTACAACTCCGTTCGCTGCCCTAGAGCCGTATAGAGAGGTAGAGGCAGCGTCCTTTAAAATGGTAATATCCTCAATTTCATCGGGATTTAAATTATTTATGCCTCCAGAGATTGGAAAACCGTCCACCACATATAAAGGTTCGCTTCCCCCTGACACCGACAACTGTCCTCGAATACGAACCGACATACCCTGACCGGGCTTCCCAGTCGTCTGATTGATCTGTACCCCTGCCAGTTTCCCCTGTAGTTTTTGAGTTACTTGAGAAACGGGAATATCGGCCAGGTCCGCCGCCTCAATGGTCTGTACCGATCCGGTAACCTGCCGCTTTATTTGCGTTCCATATCCCACCAACACCACCTCGTCCAAGGCAGTGGCATCTTCGGACATAGCAATATCAATCTGTGATTTACCGTTTACCGGCGCTTCTTGGGCGGCAAACCCGACATAGGTAAATACTAAGGTGGCATTGTTGCCCGAAACGGAAATGCTGTATTGGCCCTCGAAATCGGTTACGACTCCATTGGTGGTACCCTTTTCGACGACATTGACCCCTGGAAGGCCCAGCCCGTCATCTGCCGAAGTAACCTTGCCCGTTATGGTCTTGTCCTGTGCATGGGCAGGTAACCACAGGAGCAACGAAAAAACAAGGCATAATGTCTTTAGACTCGTGTAGATTTTTTTCATAATAGTGTTCAATAGTTAGGTTAGAAATACTTTTTATCCAAATAAAAATTTATTCGATAAGGTTCAAATATATTCGACCAATTTCAGTTTCGCATCCTGTACTATCCTGTTAACAGATAGAAAGGTTATTTAAATTTTGGATTTAAAATTTAGGTGGGGGGATGGACAAAACTACTACTCGGATTTGCTTTAACTATCCAAGAGTGCGCTGTATGGCAGAAGAATACTACAAGTGGCTGGAAAAAGGTGTGTTCGGGGAAAATGCTCAGTTCACAGCGAATCCCTATCAATAAAATTAAAAGGATTCTTAATCTTTCCCTTGGACTTATCCAAAATCATTTGGGCCGCGGTCTCGCCCATTACCTTAAAATCCGTAGAAATACAGGTAATTCCTAAAAGCTCTTTTAAAGGCGTATCATTATAAGATATCACCCCAATATCACCGCCCAGAGAAAATTCTTTTTCGCGAATCTGGTTGACCAAATTGACGAGGTCCGATTCTTCAATTGTGATAAAGAGATCCCCTTTTTTAAGGATGATATCGTCGTAAATTTCTTCGAGTATCTCAAAATCAAGGGAGTACTCTATACAAAACTTACGGAATCCGTGTAATATCCTTCTCGGGTACGGATAGATCGAATTCTCGGGATAGACCAAGAATAACTTATCGTATTTTATAATTTTTGAAAGTCCCTCTTTCAACGCATCATAAATATCGTTTTCAAAGTCTTGATAGATTTCGATAAAGGCGTTGTCAATGGTAATCTGGTTATTGTCCATAATCACCAATTTCTCCTTGGGAATTTTGTTGATGGCGCTTACCGCCTCGACAGTATAGCTGATATGTTTCAGATCTTCGGTCTTGAAATGGGGCATGATGATGTAATAGTCATAGGCATTTCTATTTTTTTCGAGCAGATTGAGAAACAGCGAATTGTCGCAGTGGTAAATATGAAGATCGGTATGCGAATTACCGCCGATACTGTTTACAAAGCTGTTATATATCCGCATTTTGTACGTACTCAACTTGTTGATCATAAATAGGATGTTGACCTTCGACAATAATTTTGTGCGGGCAATATAATAGCCCTTCCCTCTGATCGAAGTTATTATTTGCCGTTCCTTTAATATGGAATAGGCTTTTTCAACGGTATCCCTAGAAAGCAGATATTCCTCACTGAAACTGTTGATGGAGGGAATCTTTTCGTCGATGTTCAGTTTTCCGATCGAAATATTGTGAATTATGGAATCTACAATTTGCCGATATTTGGGAATTCTCGATTGTCCATCGACTTCTACATACTTGAACATCTCCATGGTTTTCATTTTAAGAATCGGTAAGTTAACGAACTCTTTTAAACTATTACATTATCCATTTATTTTACAAGTACAGTACAGTACAGGATACAAACCAAACTTTCCCATCCTATTTTAGCGAAAAGAAAAAAATAATAAAACAAGCATTATGGGCAATCCAGTTCAAAAATTTAAATACGTAGATTATCTCTGGGACGA
>RCMY010002108.1_pt1 | contig 18135 bp, 6 predicted proteins | sample 2041341 | NCBI WGS metagenome assembly RCMY01 (sample SAMN09708234, study PRJNA481090) | Marine sediment metagenome, whole genome shotgun sequencing project. | reverse complement strand
AGGCATATGAGAGATGCGTTACTATAACATAGCAACAGAGTTTCGTGTGGTAAGATTTGTCCGGAGCGACAGCTGCCGCAAAGTGCATCAAAAAAATGAGGAGACGTAAGATGAACGTATTTGAATTTGCAATGCAGATGGAAAAAGACGGGGAAGCATTTTATCGGGAAATTGCCGCCAAAACCAAGAATCCCGGCTTGCAGAAGATTTTCACCACCCTGGCAGACGAAGAAGTGGAGCACTACAAAACCTTCAAAAAATTATATGAAAAAACTCCGGTTCAGGTCAGCGAAAGCAATGTGTTCGATAAGGTCAAAAATATATTTGTTGAAATGAAAGATGCCGGGGGCCTGGATATGACCGCCGAAACCCCGCAGTCTGAAGCGTACCAGAAAGCTATGGAAGCCGAGAAGGAAGCATATACCTTCTATGAGAAAAAAGCGGTGGAGACCGATTCCGCGGACGAAAAACAGGTTTTACTCTCTTTCGCCAAGGAAGAAAGGCGCCATTACAAGCTTCTGGAGAACGTGATCGACTTCATCGCCAGGCCTACGGAATGGCTTGAAGATGCTGAGTATGCTAATATGGGTGATTAGTGAATTAGAAATAAGATTCTTGTGCTCTTTACAAGAATCTTATTTCGTGAATGAACTTATCCCGCAAATCTGTTGGGCGGGATTAGTGAAACTACCTACAAGCAACTCCCGCAAAGCCCTTGGGCGGGATTAGTGAAACTACCTACAAACAACTCCCGCAAAGCCCATAGGCGAGATTACTAAAACCACCTATAAGTACCCCCACAAAGCCCTTTATCAGAATTACCCAAACGACCAACAAATCACCTCCACCCGACAAACGGGTACTGCAAAGAGCCTCATTATCCACCCCACCACACCACCAAAAATCTGCAAAAATCTGCAATTCAAAATAACAATTTTGGCAGTTTCATCTGCATCCAAAAAACAATTCATTCCCCACACCCAAAAATCCCACCAATTAGCATGTAACCGAGACTATAAAGGCTGGCATAGTTTCTGCAACATATCCACCAGATGAGGACCATGGTTAGAGATCTAGAAATAATAGTCTTGTGCTCTTCAAAAAAAATTATTTTGTGAAGAAACTTACCCCGTAAAGCCTTTTGGCGGGGTAAGTGAGGAATACCCTGATGTTAACCAAAAACAAAATACTCCTTATAGATGGTGATGAAGGGATCAGAAAGTCTTTGTCACTATTTTTCGGGTCACGTCATTACCGGCTGGATACCTTTGAAAATGGTGCTCAAGCGTTAAAGGCAATAGACACGGAGTTCTATCACATCATACTTTGTGAAGAATTATTGCCAGACATGAATGGTCTTAATTTCTTCAAAATAGTCAACGATCGACGTTATGAGGCGATAAAAATTCTTATCAGCTGGTACGGAAATAAAACTACTTTTGCTGATATCCGTGGCAAAGGCATTGATTTTCTACTCACCAAACCTTTTTCCGGCGATGATGTCGAGGCGGTAGTTATCAAGTTAGTCGAAGCAAGATCCATAAAGAAGGCTCCGGACTGTAGTTGACAATAAAACTCAACAGACAAAAGGGGAAAGACAACTATGACTCAAAAAAACACTTCAAAAATGGTTCACGGCGTTGCCGATTCTATTGCAGCAGCAACTGAAAAATCTCTCTATTTTGATAAACATTTTCCTTTTATTCACAGAAAGAAAATACGACTTCTCACCTCACCACTTGGCACCCAACCTCTACTGACAGCATCGTCTCCAGCCTATCCAATTATATTAGCCAAATAGGTTGTGCTTGAAAAAATGCTGCAGGCGTCATGCGTCAGAGTCGATGGACAAAATTGTCCTGGAGAATAAAAATGAAACAGGATCCGACATATATACGGTGGTTTGCAGAAATTGCACTTGAGGATGTCCCTTCAGTCGGCGGCAAAAACGCTTCACTAGGGGAAATGTATCGTGAACTTACCCCACAAGGGGTAAAGATCCCTAATGGTTTTGCGATAACGGCTGCGGCATACTGGCATGTGATCAAATCGGCAGCAATACTCGAGCACCTAACAGATACCATGACGGGTCTGGACAAGACCGATGTCGACAATCTGGCCATTAGGGGCAAGAAGGCACGGGCACTTATTGTCGCCGCAGGGATTCCCGATGATTTATGGGCGGAAATTAAAGCGGCCTATGACAAGCTCTGCGAGGAATATGGCCCGGAGACGCACGTTGCCATACGAAGTTCCGCCACGGCGGAGGATCTCCCCACTGCTTCGTTTGCCGGGCAGCAGGAGACATATCTGAATGTCAGTGGTTACGCTGGATTGAAAGAGGCCTGCAGCAATTGTTTTGCCTCTCTTTTTACCGATCGTGCCATCAGTTATCGGATAGACAATGGTTTTGATCATTTCCAGGTCGGACTGTCCATTGGCATCATGAAGATGGTCCGGTCCGACCTGGCCACCAGCGGGGTAATGTTCACCATCGATACCGAGACCGGCTTTCGCGATGTAGTCTTTATCACGGCCGCCTACGGTCTTGGCGAAAATGTTGTCCAGGGGGCGGTCAATCCCGATGAATATTATGTGTTCAAACCGACATTATTAACAGGACACAGGCCGATCATCAGAAGAAATCTCGGCGAAAAAAAGATCAAAATGATTTATGGCCAGTTTGGCTCAAAAGTCCTGACCGAAAACATCGACGTCCCCGAGCAGGAACGCAGACGATTTTGCCTGAGCGACGATGACGTTCTGCATCTCGCAGGGCAGGCAATTACCATCGAAAAACATTACACACAAAAAGCCGGACAGGACCGGCCTATGGATATAGAATGGGCAAAAGACGGCTTGAGTAACGAGTTATTTATTGTCCAGGCCAGGCCGGAAACTGTTGAATCACAAAAATCGTTGAATATCCTCGAGGTCTATCATCTCGATACAAAAGGTCCGGTTCTGTCGAGGGGCAAAAGCGTCGGAGAAAAGATCGCCAGCGGCAGGGCCCGGAAGATTGATGATGTGGCGAATCTTTCTTCGTTTCAGCCAGGCGAAGTACTCATCAGCGATACCACCATGCCCGACTGGGAACCGGTGATGAAAACCGCTGCGGCCATAGTGACCAACAAGGGTGGGAGAACCTGCCATGCGGCCATCATCAGCCGCGAACTCGGTATTCCGGCCGTGGTCGGCTCAATGGATGCCACAGAAAAGATCAGTACCGGCCAGAAGGTGACGGTCAGTTGTGCTGAAGGAGATGACGGAACGGTATATGACGGCCTGCTCCCCTTCCATGTGGAGACAGTAAGTCTCAGCGACGTGAAGCGGCCGAAAACCAAGATTATGCTCAATCTTGCCAACCCCGAAATGGCCTTTTCCCTGTCCAAAATCCCCAATGACGGAGTCGGTCTGGCGCGTATGGAGTTTATAATCAACAGCTATATCAAGATCCATCCCATGGCTCTGATTCACCCCGAACGGATAACTGACAACAGCGAAAGGGAAAAAATTGCTGCCCTCACCTTTGGCTATAAAAATAAAATAGACTACTTTGTCGATAAACTGGCCGAAGGTGCGGGGACCATTGCCGCGGCTTTTTATCCGAAACCGGTGGTCGTGCGGCTGAGCGATTTCAAAACCAATGAATACGCCAGCCTTCTTGGCGGCCGCGGATTTGAGCCGGAGGAAGACAATCCGATGATAGGTTTTCGCGGTGCGTCCCGTTACTACGACGATAAATACAGGGAAGGCTTTGCCCTTGAATGCCTGGCCATGAAGAAGATTCGCGAGGACATGGGCCTGACCAATCTTGTCATTATGATCCCCTTCTGCCGACGGGTCGATGAGGGCGAAAAAGTACTGGCCGAGATGGCGAGAAATGGCTTGGTACGTGGAGAAAATGGTCTTGAGGTCTATGTGATGTGCGAAATCCCCAATAATGTCCTGCTGGTTGATGAATTCAGCAAGTTGTTCGACGGTTTTTCGATCGGCTCCAACGACCTGACCCAGTTGACCCTGGGGGTTGACCGGGACTCGGCACTGGTCGCCCACGATTTCGATGAACGGGATGCCGGGGTGATGAAGATAATCTCCATGGCTATTCAAGGTGCACAACGCAACCATCGCCATTGCGGCATCTGCGGCCAGGCACCAAGTGATTACCCCGATTTCGCCGAATTTCTGGTAAAAGAAGGCATTGATTCGATATCTCTTAATCCCGACTCGATCATGAAGATCACTGCCAGGATCGCTGAGATGGAGAAGAACCGGTAAACAGGCTAGTGTAGAAGCATATCAGAGGGTTTTTAAGGCTTCAATGCCCGAAATGCTATCCAGCAGCTCTGCTGTTATGGCACTCTGCCTATCCTCACTAATTTTCCCCTCCATGTTAATCGATAAAATAGGTTCCGTTTGGCAAGACATGTTTGAATGGCAACAGAGAGATAAGGGATAATGTGTTGTCGTCAACTTCTTCGCCTTGCCCTCTTAAAATCTCCACAATATCATTAATTTTAATCGTGTCCCAATAAAGAATAGCATTAGAAACAAGACTGACATCTGTCCCCATTGTTCCAATTTCTGCTCCTTTTTTTCAACCTACCTCGTTGTCAATTTGAGGGGCATTGACGGACTTGACAGCGAACAAAATCGATCTAATATTCCATATAAACATTGCTGTTGGGTAATTGTTAGTTCTCGACAAGACCAAACTTCCCGTAAGGGAAGGACGGAAAGTCACGGATCTTCAATGTGGAAGATGGCCGAGCCGCCGAAGGAAACCTTCGTGTAGCCCGGCCTTTTTTTTCATCCTGCGGTGAAAAGACAGAATGCGAAACTCTCTGAAAGGAGAATAATCTTATGCTCGATCCTTCTGAGACCTATAACGATAAGGGAAAAGACCTTTCCGAAGGGCAAGCCCAACTTCCCTCCATAAACCTTCCCAAAGGCGGCGGTGCCATCCACGGCATAGGGGAAAAGTTTGCCGCCAATCCGGTCACCGGTACAGGCTCAATGTCCGTGCCAATCGCGACCAGCCCCGGACGATCGGGATTCGGTCCCCAACTTTCACTCTCTTATGATTCCGGGGCAGGCAACGGTCCGTTTGGCCTCGGATGGTCACTTTCGATACCGGCTCTAATCAGGAAAACCGATAAAGGGCTACCACAGTATCATGACACCGACGAATCCGATGTGTATATTCTCGCCGGGGCTGAGGACCTGGTTCCTGGTCTTATCGATAATGAAGGGTTATGGGAAAAAGAGATACCTCCCCTTCGGACAGTAGAAGGCAGAACATATACCATTCAGCGCTACCGTCCGCGCATCGAAGGTTTATTTGCCCGCATCGAACGTTGGACCAATCAAGACGATTTGACGGATATCTTCTGGCGCACCATCACCAAGGACAACATCACCTCCTGGTATGGCAAATCTGTACAAAGCCGCATCACCGATCCAGGCAACCCTTGTCATATCTTCTCCTGGCTGCTCTGTGAGAGTTACGATGACCGAGGCAATGTTGTTGCCTATCAATATGTAGAAGAAAATTCCGACGGCATCGGTCTCTCTCAAGCGCACGAGCAGAATCGGTCATTGCCCTCAAGAGGAGCAAACCGCTATCTGAAGACTATCAGATACGGGAATATAGCCCCCTATCTCCCCATCCTTGCGGCAATGACGGCCTGGCCGACCCTGCCGGATGACCATAGCTGGATGTTCGAGGTAGTCTTTGACTACGGCGAACATGACGCGGCCAATCCATTACCGAATGAACCGGGCAGCACATGGCCGGTACGAAACGATCCCTTTTCCTCCTATCGTGCCGGATTCGAGGTGCGCACCTATCGCTTGTGCCGGCGGGTTTTGATGTTCCATCATTTTCCGGGAGAGCAGGATGTGGGCCTGAACTGCCTGGTACGATCAACAGATTTCAGCTATTCCTCCGAAAAAGATCTGGCCAATACACAAAATCCCATTTTTTCCTATCTGCTTGCGGCAACGCAAACCGGCTATAAGCGTAACAACGATAGTGGTTATTTGGCAAAATCGCTGCCACCGGTGGAATTCGAGTACACCCGGGCTATTATTGACGAGACGATTTACGAGGTCGATTTAAAGAGTGTGGAAAATCTCCCATACGGCCTGGATGGATCAAACTATCAATGGATAGACCTGGATGGGGAAGGTCTCAGCGGCATCCTCACTGAGCAGGCGGACGGCTGGTTTTACAAACGTAATATCAGTGCCAACCAACAAATTATAGATCCCGATACGAATACCATCCGTACCGCTGCCCGTTTCGCCCCTGTTGAGCTCGTTAAAACCAAACCAAATTCGACTTTAACGACTGGTCACTCCCGGTTTATGGATCTGGCAGGTGACGGACAAGCTGATCTCGTGACTATGGAACCGCCGGTACGAGGCTTTTACGAACGTACTCACGATGCAGAATGGGAGCCTTTGCGAAGTTTTGTGAGTTGGCCGAATATTGATACCCACGATCCAAATCTCAAGTTTATCGATTTAACGGGCGATGGACATGCCGACATTCTTATTTCTGAAGATCAGGCATTTATCTGGCATGCATCGCTTGCAGAGGCAGGATTTGAACCGGCACGACGGGTACAGGAGGTATTCGATGAAGAAAGAGGGCCGCACCTCGTTTTTTCCGACGGGGTACAAACTATCTTTCTTGCCGATATGTCAGGCGACGGACTCACCGACATCGTTCGTATTCGTAACGGTGAGGTGTGTTACTGGCCCAATCTTGGGTATTGCTGCTTCGGGGCGAAGGTGACCATGGATAATTCCCCCTGGTTTGACGCCTCGGATATTTTTGATCAGCGGCGTATTCGCCTGGCGGATATCGATGGATCGGGAGTTACGGATATCCTTTACCTGGGAGCTGAAGGTGTCCGGATCTATTACAATCAATCGGGAAACAGCTGGAGCAACAGCCGTCTTCTTCCTCATTTCCCGCCCATCGATAATCTGTCTGCAGTAGAAACAGTTGATTTGCTGGGCAACGGCACCGCCTGTCTGGTCTGGTCGTCACCATTACCCGGAAACGATCGCCGTCCCATGCGCTATATCGATTTGATGGGAGGACAAAAACCCCATCTGCTGATCAGGACCACAAACAACCTAGGTGCGGAAACTCTGGTGCAATATGTTGCATCGACCAGGTTTTACCTTCAGGATAAGAATAATGGTAGACCCTGGATCACCCGGCTGCCCTTCCCGGTCCATTGCGTCGAGAAAGTCACTGTTAACGATAAATGGCGAAAGACCAGTTTCTCCAGTACCTATTCCTATCATCACGGTTATTTTGACGGCATCGGACGGGAGTTTCGCGGTTTCGGTCGCATCGAGCAGGTGGACGTGGAGTCTTACGGTCAATTCTCCCAAGGCAATGCCGCCAGCCCCTATATAACGGACGATAAGACACTGTACCAGCCGCCGGTCAAAACCATCACCTGGTATCATACCGGTGCTTTTCTTGACCGCGAACGTATCCTCTCGCAGTTCGAGCACGAATATTTCCCGCGTTGGCTGGAGGATCAGCATCCCGGTCTTACTCCATCTTTCCAGGCAAACCCGTTGCCGCAGCCGGATCTGGACGGCGAAAATCTCACCGCCGAGGAATGGCGCGAGGCCCTGCGCGCCTGCAAGGGCATGATGCTGCGTCAGGAAGTGGTTGAACTGGACATCGATGCTTTGGAACGCCCCGATAAGCCGGAACAATTACCTGTAAAGCTGTTCTCCACCGCCTACCACAACTGCCACATTCGCCGTCTGCAACCGATGGGTATCAATCGCCATGCGGTCTTCCTGGTGGCGGAAAGTGAGGCCATTACCTATCAGTACGATTTGGATCTCCGGCCGGCACCATTACCTCTGTTGCCCCCTGATCCGCGCATTGCCCACACGCTGAATCTTCAGTACGACGAGTTCGCCAATGTCCTGCAGTCGGTCACTGCGGTCTATCCACGTCTTGGTAATTTTGAGGATGATACTGAGCTCTCTAATGGCCTTACCGATGCACTTCCCCTTATCCACCAGGTTCAAAAGAATGAAACCCATCTCGCCTACGCCGAAATACGTTATTCGGAAGATTTCGGAACCCAGCCGGAAGATGCTGTCGCAGCGCTCGACAACTACCGGTTACCCTTGCCGTGCGAGGTACTGACCTACGAGTTGACCGGCCTTAACCCTGAGTCAGGGCTGTACTTTAGCCTTGATGAATTACGGGCTTTTCAACTGAGCCGGGTGCATCAGCACGCAGGTACACCCGTGCCGGAAATTGCCTATCAGCAGATTCCGAACAGGACGACCCCGGAGAAACGGCTTGTTGAACACGTACGGACGCTGTTCTTTCAAGAAAACCTCACCAAGCCCCTGCCCTTCGGGGAGCACGGCCGCCTGGGTCTGAACTATGAAGCCTATAAACTGGCGCTGACTGAAGAACTGCTCGATGCCGTATTTACCGACTCGGTGGCAAACAACATGCTCGACCAGATTGTTGACGGCAATATTACTGCTCGGGCCAGGCTGAACGACCCTACGATCAGCGGCTATCTCAGCGGGACGCAACTTACTGACCGATTTGTCACCATTCCGACTGCCGAACTCACAGGACAATACTGGATACGCTCTGGCATCGCCGGGTTTGCACCTGATGCCGCGCAGCATTTCTATCTGCCGGAACGTTATACCGATCCTTTTGATAATAGCACCACGCTGAATTACGATCCACACGATCTCTTCCTCAAGTCGATTACCGATGCGATGGGCAATATCACCGCCGTGACACAATTCGACTTCCGTGTCCTTGCTCCCCGTGAAATGCAGGACAGCAACGACAATCTGTCCGAGGTATATTTCGACATACTCGGCCTTCCCGCAGCAATGGCAGTAAAAGGCAAAGGCAGCGAGGGCGACAACCTCACCGATTTTACCGATACCCTGGCCAATCCTGATCTTGACAGTCTCGCAACGTTCTTCGCTCAAGCAGACCTCGACCAGTCTCAATCGCGCACCTGGCTCGGCAATGCCACCGCCCGCCATCTTTACCATTTCGGTGAAACCCGCAATGCTGACGGGACGACCTCCTGGAGCACGCACCCTGCCTGCGCCTGCGGCATCCTGCGCGAGCAGCACGTCAGCCGGCTTGCGCCGGGGGTGCAAAGCCCGCTGCAAGCCGCCTTCGAGTACTCCGACGGCATGGGCAGCGTGGTGGTGAAGAAAGTCCAGGCCGAACCCGAGCAACCGGGGCAACCGCTGCGCTGGGTCGCCAATGGCAAGACCATCCTCAATAACAAAGGCAAACCGGTCAAACAGTACGAGCCGTATTTCAGCCCGCCCGAAGTGGGCCACCGCTTCGAGGAACCACACGAAGAGGGCGTTACACCGATTATTTATTATGACGCCGCCGGTCGAACAGTGCGCACCGAAATGGCCGATGGCAGCTTGAACCGGGTCGAGTTTTCGCCCTGGCATATGCGCAGCTTTGACCAAAACGACAATGTACTGGAGAGTACGTGGTACACCGACCGCAACCCACCCGATCCCACCCAACCACTGCCGCGCAACCCAGTAACCGGCGAACTTCTGGTCACACCGGACCAGCGGGCTGCCTGGCTGGCAGCGCAGCACCGCAACACGCCGTCTCTTACCATCCTCGACAGCCTCGGCCGCAATGTTATAAGCATTGCCGACAATGGCCCAAATGGTACCGACAAGTACCTCACCTCCACCAGGCTCGACGCCGAAGGCAAGCCGCTGTGGATTCGGGATGCCCGTAATAATCTGGTGATGCAATACATCACGCCGCCGGTGCCGAACAATCAAGCTACTGACCCGGTTGCCGGTTTTGTCCCCTGCTACGACATCGCCGGCAATCTGCTGTTCCAGCACAGCATGGACGGTGGTGATCGCTGGATGATAAGCGATGCCGCCGGCAAGCCGATGCTCGCCTGGGACAGCCGGGAGCATACCTTCCGCAGCGAGTACGATGCACTGCACCGGCCGATAGGTTCCTTCATCAAGGGGGCCGATCCGGCCGATGCAAATCGCATCATTCAGTTCGAGAAGCTGGTTTATGGCGATACACCCGGCAACGGCCTGACTGCTGTAAAGGCGCTTAATCTGCGCGGCAGGCCTTATCAACATTACGATACCGCAGGTCTTACCGTCAGCATGGCGAAAAACCCAGCCACCGGCGCTGATGAAGCCTTTGATTTCAAGGGAAATTCGCTGCGCAGTACTCGCCAACTGGTCAGCGATTACAAGACCACGCCCGACTGGTCGCAGAATCCAGAAATCGAAACCGAAATCTTTACCAGCAGCACCCGCTATGATGGCTTAAATCGCCCGATCCAGATGGTCGCCCCGCATAGCGATCGACCCGGAGCCAGATTCAATATAATCCAACCCGGTTACAACGAAGCCAACCTGCTCGAACGGATGGATGTCTGGCTGGAACAGTCCGCCGAACCGCCGGACTTATTGGATTTGGCGACAGCGAACCTGAAGGCTGTCGCCAACATCGACTACGATGCCAAGGGCCAGCGGATCCGCATTGAATACAACGAAGCGGGCCACCCTATCATCACCGAGTATACCTACGATAAGACTACATTCCGTTTGATCCGTCTGGTTACCAAGCGACCCAAGCATCCCGAAACCGACAAACGTATCTTGCAAGACCTGTCCTACACCTACGATCCGGTGGGCAACATTACCGATATTCACGACGCTGCCCAGCAAACGGTGTTCTTCAACAACGCCCGCATGGATCCGAGCAACACCTATGAATATGATGCCTTGTATCGTTTGATCCACGCCGAAGGCCGCGAACATGCAGCGCAAAACAACGTCCAGCGCGATGCCAAGGATTTCGACCCCGTTATCGGCATCCCCTTCCCCAACAGCCCCGAAGCCCTGCAACGATATAGTGAGGATTATGAATACGATCCCGTCGGCAATATCCTGGGAATGCATCACGCCGGCGGTGAAGCAGCACGCTGGGTGCGCTGGTATCAATACGCGCTCGACAGCAACCGCCTGCTCGCCACCCGCCTGCCGGGTGAAACCAACAAACTGCCATTTTATGCAGCCGCTCCCGGTTACCAGGGAAAATACAGCTACGACTCGCACGGCAACATAACCGTGATGCCGCATTTGTCGCTGATGCAGTGGGATTTCAAGGATCGACTGCAAGCAACCGCGCGGCAGGTAGTGAACAACGGTACGCCGGAGACCACCTGGTATGTCTATGATGGTGCGGGCCAGCGGGTGCGCAAGGTAACCGAGCGCCAGGCCGCAGCCGGACAAACGCCGACGCGCATGAAAGAACGCATCTATCTGGGTGTATTTGAAATATATCGCGCATACGAAAACAATGGCGACATGGTGAAACTGGAGCGCGAGACGCTGCATATCATGGACGACAAGCAGCGTATTGCGCTGGTGGAAACACGAACCATCGATACCGCAGGCACCGACAATGCGCCGCAACAACTCATCCGCTACCAGTTCAGCAATCACCTTGGCTCAGCGTCACTGGAACTGGATGACCAGGCGCAGATTATTTCCTACGAAGAATACACTCCTTACGGCAACACCTCATATCAGGCAGTGCGCAGCCGGACCGAAACACCAAAACGGTACCGGTATACAGGGATGGAGCGGGATGAGGAGACCGGTCTGAGCTATCACACGGCTCGGTATTACGTGTCGTGGTTGGGAAGATGGATAAGTGTTGACCCCGCCGGACTTGTCGACGGTGTGGATCTTTATTCATTTGCACGAAATAACCCCGTGAACCTGCGAGATGTATCAGGAACGGATTCTGTTGGAAAACTTGTTGAATTTAGCGAAGGATTGGGTCAAGGATCTAAAATCCATCAACTTCATTTTTTCCCAGAGAGTTTGCAGAAGAAAATTAACCCTGGCTGGACCCGTGGTCTCTCACGACAATATAAAGAGTTGGTGTATGTTGCTTCAAATAAATTGAATGCAGCAGTCGACGCCAAAATCAGAAAGTATGTTGCGACAATAGACCGCATTAGGGATGAAAAGCATTTGCTCGAGATCATCCACGATGTCAAAGACATTTGGGTAAAGGCAGGTGTGCCCAGGGACATCGTAGATGTATGGGCTAAAAGTTCATTTGCAACGGCACGAAAAATTGGAATCATAAAGAAGCCTATGCCCACTGGTCCATCTGTGCTGAGACGCAGCTCAAGTGGAGATATATCTGATGCAAGCAAAGCAAGATCTGGTCCGTCTGAGAAAGACCCTTGGGCACCAAAGATCCCAAACCCAGGCCCCATAAGCGAATTACCTACTGCTAGACTACTAGCTAAAGAAAGCAAACTAACAAGGGTGCTGGGGAATAGCGCTAAAGGATTGAAAGTATTGGGCAGAGCTGTATATGTCGCGTCAGCAGTAGTAACGACGATCAACATTGTGAGTGATCTAGCTCACGGTGACATTCAGGCTGCGCAGATCGAGGCATTCGACTTCTTCACACTTGGGGGGTTCTCCTTTACAGCAGAAAAAGCCGCCGAGGCGATCCACCATCTGGACGAGGGAATGAAGGCTGCCCAGCAAATTCGAACTTTTGATTACAACAACCCTAGCGGAGCACCAGCACCGACTGAAACACAACAAGAAAAGTTTGAACGACATTGGAATAAGCAACAAGACCGGCTCGAGCATCCTTTTGGCTTCTAGGGAAGAGAAAAAGGGTCAGGTCTCAGCTCTTGACTTTGCGACCTTCTTTGATACTTTTTTTAAAATCCATCAAAGGAGCAAGCAATGGCTAGACCGCTACGAATCCAATACCCCGGTACATTGTATCATGTCGTATCGTGAGATATTGGACAGAAGGATATATTCAACACCAAAAGTACCGACGAAGATTTTTCTCATATCTAAGATAGCAACGGTGTGTTACTGAGCCGCAATTCTTAACTGGTACCTGATCGACAACTGGAAGTGTATAAGGAGAACAAACCATGAACCAGATCACGTCTCCCCTGCAACCAGGGATAAAAGGTTCTACCGTCGCTGACCTTCAGGATGCACTGCAACTCCTGATCGATCGTCAATTCATTAAGACTTTCGCACCACCCAACCGGCCAACCGTCGACGAACTCAAGATGCTGGCCCAGGGTCTCAAACAAGAGCGGGCGCAATCGACATTTGGTGCTGCAACCCTGCAGTTACTGACTTTCTTCCAGGCTCAGCAGGGCTTAGGCGACAATCTACGCGGCATTGTGGAGGAAAAAACAGCTGCCAAATTGAATGCCATACTGAGAGACCTCGGTGTTCTGTCTTCCGTTGATCCAGACCAGAGAAGAGTGTTCGGCATGGTTCGCGACGAATTCGGCGCGCCACTGGCCAATGTTACCGTGCAGGCCTTTGACCACGAAATGCGCAGCGAAAAGCTTCTCGGCAGCACGGGAACTAAACTGGGGCAATACCAAATAATATATCAGCGCTCGCAATTTCTCAGAGTCGAAAAAGATTCAGCCGACCTGGTGTTGAAAGTACTAGATGCTGCCGGTAAGGAATTGTATAAAACCCCGATCCAATATAACGTCGCCAATGAAGTTGAGATTAATATTGTTCTGCAGGGTGGAGCATACCAAGGCCCAGCGGAATTCGATGTCCTGACGGAAAAGCTGCCCCCTTTACTGGGTGGGCTGTCACCACTCGACCTGCGCGAAGACGACCAGTTTCAGGACATCTCCTTTCTAACCGGAGAATCGGGATACAGCCGGCTTATTATCGGCACCTGGGTCGCAAGCAACCGTCTCGCCGACAAAACCAAGCAAGAACAAACAGCTCTGGAACCAGCGGTATTTTATGCATTTATGCGCCAGGGGCAACCATCGCTGCTTTACGATTCTCTCCTGGAAGATGTGAAGCAACCTGAGCGGATTACCCTTTTGGAAGATAAAATTCTCAAAGACCTGGCTGATATCAGTCCTGAGTTGCAGCAATCCCTGCTGGAAAAAGCTATCACCGACAATCTGATTTCCGGCCGCATCAAACCTCAAATACCAGCAATATTAGAAACACTGCGTAACATCAATGTCGGCTACGCGGCTGACACGACTTTCGGTGCCGGTAAAGGCACTATCGGTCAACTCCTCGAATTGACACCTGTCGTTAAGGAAAAACAAACACTCTTCATGGCAGCATTCACTGAATTTCAGGGGCCAATTAACGAATTCTGGAAACAGCTGGAAACCAACAATGTTCTCCTGCCAGAACAGATCAACGAAGTCAAATTCACCTTCGAATTGGGAGCATTGACGCGCAACCATATTCCCCTGGTTGGCGAGTTGAAAAATATGTTCCAGAAAGGCGAATTAAAAAACAAACAAGACCTGGCACGATACAGTCGCGAAAACTGGATACAGATCTTCAAGCGTCCGGGACCAGACGGCACGCCTATCGGTGTTCCGGCCAATATTGATGGCAATACCGACGAAACCAGGATGGAGCAATACGCCGTCATTCTGGACCAACGCTTTGAGCGTTCCTACCCAACCACCTCGTTTGCCGCCAAATTGTCCAGAACAGAGCAAGGTCCGATTACCGCTAAAACCGACATAATTCATTTTCTTGACAACAATACCCGCTTTCAACTCGACCGCTACCGTATCGATCATTACCTCGCGGAAAACAAAGATGCCCTCAAGGACATCGAAAACAAAGAAGGAATGGTCAGAGAGTTGAAAAAAATCCAGCGTGTTTTCAAACTCAAGCCAACACATTTAGCGGTAGATGCGTTACTCAGCCGCAACCTTGATTCCGCTCAACAGATTTATTTTATGGGCAAGGGACAGTTTGTGACAGCGATGGCGAATTCCGGTATCAATAAAATTGAAGCCGGAACTCTGTATCACAAGGCCGAAAATGCCTATGCCCTGGCGTTGAATTTTTTCGGTATGTTTAACAATGCTGTCAATGGCGCAGTGCCATTTGGCACGCCCACCCTCATACTTGACGCAGCAACCCAGGCCAAAATTGCGGCACTGCCCAATTTACAAACCCTGTTTGGTTCACTCGACTATTGCGAATGTTCCGAATGCCGTTCCGTTTTTAGCCCGGCTGCATATTTTGTCGACGTTATGCATTATCTCGGCGAACGTAATACCCAGGGAATCAATATTAATAAGGACAAAAATGTTAAACATGTGCTGCTGGAACGTCGTCCGGATTTAGGGGAAATTGAACTGAGCTGTGAAAACACCAACACGCCGCTGCCCTATATAGATCTGGTAAACGAAATTCTGGAGGATGTCGTCGCTCCGCCAACTTCAATTACCTTGAACAGTGCTATCGAAGCAAATTTGCTCCCGGGAAAAATTACCCAACCGGTAATTGATGAGCTGGTTGCGAAAACCGTTAGAGTTGACATTGATGCCGAGGTATATGCGCCGGACATCCGCAACCAATGGGCCATCCGCGACCAGCAACACGCTTATAAAATCTTCAATACAGGATCGACGTTGCAGTTGTTGCCGACCAAACAGACTTTTCTCTCTGCGGCTGAATTACGCGCGAACCCAGAATTCACCAACAAGGATGCCTATGACAAATTGAACCAACAGGTTTTCCCTTTGCATTTGCCATTCGATTTATGGCATCTCCAGGCACGCACCTACCTCAACCATCTCGGTGTCCCGCAACCTCGACTGTTAGAATTATTTCAGCAAAAAACAGCAGACGACGTAACGTTATCGCCGACCGACCTGCAAATTGATTGTTCCTGGCTAGGAATTACCGAGACAGAGCGCCAAATTGTTACCGGAACATTACCTGGCAAGCAGCCATGGGAATTTTGGGGACTCACTGAAACAAGTAACAATATCCCCAACCCAGAAAATCCTGCCGATCCAACTGAAAATATTACCGGTACCTGGATAAACGTATTGAGCAGCGTGAATGTCATGTTGCACCGTGTGGGGCTGACATATAAAGAATTGCTCCAGATGCTGGAGATCAAATACGTTAACCCAACTGGCAATATCTTTATCTTCGACATCGCTGAAGCCAACGCAGCCAGTTGCGACACCTCCCTGTTCACCATCAACAACCTGACTGAAGACGCACTCAACCGAATACAGCGTTTCATTCGACTCTGGCGGGTGTTGGGGTGCGCGATGTGGGAGTTGGATATGTTGTTGCCTGATATGAACCCCGACCCGAATGCTATCGACAAGCAGATCACCGATAGCGTTCTACAGGACATTTCTTCGATGAACCGCCTGCGGGACCAATTCGATTTGGACTGGCGAATCACCTATAGCCTGTATAACGATATTGACCACAATATCTATGTAGATTGGGGCACGGATGGTGCCTCTGCTGTCCAGACGCTTTATCAGCGCCTTTTCCGTAATAAATTGGTAGATACCGTAGCTGTCTTTCCTGAAAGTCCCGGCCAAATCAATGGAACGATTGCAGAGAAAGTCCCAGGGATCCTTGCCGCATTCCGTATCCAAGAGGCCGACTTGAACCTGATATTAGTGGATTTGAGCCTCACAACAGCGGACACACTCACCTGGTCAATTTTAAGCCGCATTTATCGAAGCACGGTGCTGGCCAAAGCGCTTCAGCTTAACGTCGATAGTTTTTTGCGGTTGAAACGACTCTGGGCCCAAGACCCATTCGCACGTCCTGCCGCGACCCGATCCTTTGTCAGTCTGGTGGAAAAGGTCGCCGACTCGGGATTTTCGGTGTTGGAACTGGATTATCTTCTGGCCCACCGTTTCACCCCAAACTCTGGGGTGGCGCTCGGCGACAAGGCCATTGCCATCGTTCTCCAGACAATTCGTCAAGGTCTGCAAAAGATTAACGATGATCTTTTATTAAAAACCGAGGAGACACCAGAAGCCTACGTTAAGAGTAAATTAGGTCTTTTGGTTGCTTTAGTAAAAGATGCAGACCAAGTAAAAGCCCTGGCGATCATTGATGGTAGCTGGGTAGGCACTCCCGCAGATCGGAATGCATTGATCGACGCCGATTTTAGTAACGTGCTGGATTTAGCTACAGCAAAAACCAAGCTGGCCGCCATTGCCGATGGCCTTTCGGCGGCTGACCGCCAGGTAGAAGTTGATAAACGCTTCCAGTATGTACAACAGTATCTACAAATATTCCTCCTGAATAAACAGAGTGACGCCTTTATCCTACAAAAAACATCGGAATCATTACAATTAGATACCCCAACAGCTCAGCTGCTGCTGACACGTCTTAATCTTACAGGTACGTCAAATACGCTGCTGCAAAACATCAACGATGCAAAATTACTCGATAGGCTACCCGATAACAGTTTTCAATTCCTGATCGATGAAACGAACTTCCCTGAGAGCTTTAACTCCATGCGTTTACTGCATAAAAACGCTCTGTTAATAAGAAGATTAAAGATTAAGGCCGATGAGCTGCTCTGGTGGCTCGATAGCAGCCACGCCGGCGATATGGCCTGGATGCATCCGAAAGATTTCCCAATTGATAACACATCAAGCCTAATGATTGCCCAATGGGAGCATGTAAACGATTTCTTCCGCTGGAAAACCGATCTCCCCCAATCGAATTTAACCGCTTTTGAATTCCTCGATAAGGTCCTGGATGCAACAACCACGGTGACGGCCAATATAGCCGCATTAGCCAGCTTGACCGCTTGGGAAGCAACCGATGTTGCCGACCTGGTTGCGGCATTTCGCTGGAATGTAAAACAGGAATTCAAAAAGTCTGCAAGTCTGCTCCGCCTTGACGACTGCCTGCAGGTGCTGCGCCGTTCTGGCGTAAATGCAGCCCGGGCTATTCAATGGGCCAAGTCAGAACCCACTTTCGCCGATGCCGAGAGCCTGAAACAGACGGTAAAGTCAAAATACGACCTCACCCAATGGCAGCAAGTCATTCAGCCGATTCAGGACGAGTTCCGTGAGCGAAAACGCAATGCCCTTGTCAGTTGGTTGGTAACGCACCCCAACCAGGGGGAAGGGCAAAACTGGTCGGACACAGATGGACTCTACAGTTATTTTCTGATTGATGTGGAAATGAGCGCCTGTATGCTCACCTCCCGTCTGAAACAAGCTGCTGCAAGTG
>RCMY010002107.1_pt1 | contig 18140 bp, 11 predicted proteins | sample 2041341 | NCBI WGS metagenome assembly RCMY01 (sample SAMN09708234, study PRJNA481090) | Marine sediment metagenome, whole genome shotgun sequencing project. | reverse complement strand
TTGCCCACCGAGGCGGAGTGGGAGTATGCCGCCAAAGCGGGTACCCAAACCGCTTATAGTTTTGGAGACACCATCGAAGATCTCGATGCCTACGCCGTATTCTATAAAAACTCGGACAATGCGTATCACAAAATAGGAACAAAGGAACCGAACCCCTGGGGGCTGTATGATATGCACGGCAACGTGGCGGAATGGACGTTGGACGAATATAAGGAAGACGCCTATGCCAATACCGAAAGCCAAAACCCATGGGTGACGCCAACGGTCATTCATCCGAGGGTCATTCGGGGCGGTTCTTGGGACGATGATGCCGATAAATTACGCTCGACGGCAAGAACGGCATCAAGTTTGAAGCTACAAAAACGGGATCCACAGATTCCGAAAAGTTTTTGGTGGTTCACGGATTCTAACTATGTCGGATTTCGATTGGTAAGTCCGAAAGAACAGCCGACTCCTGAAGAGCAGGCTAAATTTTGGTCGACCGTGCTAGACGAGTAATCGACGTTTTTCAAAACAGTTCCTAAATCGCTAGTTCAATTTCAAGACAGCCTTCCGATCAGGTAGATTCAATAATAGTCTGACGTAAACCGTATAAATTTAGAAAATGAAAAATTCAGTATTGATCCTTTTTTTGACGGGCTTATCCGTATCAGGCTTTTCCCAAGAAACGTACACGCTTTCCGAGACCAGTACAATGACCATTGACGGCAGCTCTTCGTTGCACGATTGGACGGTTGTTGCCAATACTTTGGAAGGAACGGTAGCCGAAAATGGGAAAAGCGTTAGTGCCGTTGATTTTTCAGTGGCCGTAGCCGATATTTTGAGCGATCGGGCCGCTACGATGGACAATAAAATGCACGACGCCCTTCAAAAGGAAAAGCATCCTAAGGTGACCTTTGCGGTCAAGGACGCCAATGCGGTCCTAGGCGAAAATCAGGAGTTAAAAGGCAAGTTGAATATCGCGGGGGTTGAAAATGAGGTCAGCGTACCTGCCACGATTACACAAAAAGATGGGGCGTTACATATAACCGGGGAAAAAAAGATAGCCCTAAAAGATTACAATATCGAACCCCCAACAGCTATGTTCGGTTCTATTGTGGTCGGCGATGATGTCACGGTCAAGTTCGATCTGGTATTTACCAAATAATTATCCACTATTTTCCGTTTCATGGACCAGAAGCAAAAAATAGCGGAACTCGCCAAAAAATACGCTCCCTATTTTGTTGCCGTGCGGCGATATCTCCATCAAAATCCTGAACTTTCCTTTCAAGAACACACTACTAGCGCTTTTATTAAAAAGGAATTGCTGAGCATCGGAATCACCAATATCGTCTCCGTTGCCGGAACAGGCCTATTAGCCACCATCCCAGGAAAGCAAAACGAAAGTTCGCTAGTGCTGCGGGCCGATATCGATGCCCTTCCCATTCACGAAAAAAACAACTTAGCGTATACCTCCAAAAATGAAGGGATCATGCACGCCTGTGGCCATGACGCGCATACCGCATCCCTTTTGCTTTGCGCAAAGATTTTATTTGAACTCAAAGATGATTTGAAGCCTAGAATAACCTTGTTGTTCCAGCCCGGCGAAGAAGTGATGCCCGGCGGAGCCAGTCTGGTCATGAAAGAAAAAGTCTATCAAGGTTTGGGAAGCCTGCCCCACATCGGTCAGCATGTAAGACCCGATATTCCCGTAGGCAAGGTCGGCTTTCGTTCCGGAAAATTCATGGCGAGTATGGATGAGCTTTTCTTGACCGTAAAGGGCAAGGGAGGCCATGCGGCGATGCCGGAAAATACTATCGACCCCGTTCTGATCGCTTCGCATATTATTGTAGCTGCCCAGCAATTGGTCAGTCGTCGGGCATCGCCCAAAACGCCTTCGGTGCTTTCTTTTGGGAAAGTGATTGCCGATGGGGCGATAAACGTGATTCCCGATGAGGTGCATATCGAAGGTACCTTCCGCACTTTGGATGAAACCTGGCGGAAAGAGGCGTTGCTAAAGTTGAACAAACTCGTGACGGCCATGGCCGAAGGTATGGGGGGAACCTGCGAGCTGAAAATCAATCCCGGGTATCCGCATTTGGTCAACGATTCCCGTTTGACGGAAACCTTGAGGGCAAACGCCATAGGCTATTTGGGCGAAGAAAATATAGTTGACCTAGACCCTTGGATGGCTGCGGAGGATTTTGCCTACTACTCCGAGAAAAATCCGGCCAGCTTTTATATGTTGGGCGTCGGAAATATCGAAAAGGAAATTACTTCTGGTCTGCATACCCCTACTTTCAATATTGACGAATCTGCTTTGGAAATAGGTGGGGGTCTTATGGCCTGGTTGGCGATAAACGTGAGCTTGTGCTAACTCAAAACTGAAACCTCGTAGTAGGCAATCGTTTGTTTTTTGATGGATTAGGCAAAAATTGCAAACGAAATGCAAAAAAAGTATTGGATTCCTTTACCTAAAAATCCTTAACTTTAGCAGTCGCTAGATAGCGAATTGCTATAAAAAGGATTAATGAAATACAAGATTGCCATAATTGTTGTGCTGACTTTGCTGATTGGTCTGCTTTTTACCTACAAAAAAGGGGTGTTTGATTTCAAGGACGACGGATATGCAAAACTGAAGCTGCCCGAAACGGTCAACTACAATTTCCATATAAAACCCATACTTTCCGATAACTGTTATACTTGCCATGGGCCCGACGCGAACAAACGCGAAGCCGGCCTGCGTCTCGACCTGGAGGCATCGGCCTTTGAAGAACTTCCCGAAAGCCCCGGTAAATTTCCGATCGTTCCCAAGAACCTTCGGGAAAGTGCGGCCTATCAACATATTATTTCCGAAGATGATGGAGAGTTGATGCCGCCGCCCGATTCCAAATTGGCACTCAATCCCTACGAGAAGAAACTGATCAAAAAGTGGATCGAACAGGGTGCCCCATTCGAAAAACACTGGGCTTTTCTCACCCCTGAAAAGGCCGAGATCCCCATGTTGGAGACTTCCGACCCGATCTATACGGAATGGGGCGAAAACGAGATAGACGGTTTCATCCTGTCAAAATTGGAGGAGAACGGGGTAAATCCCTCGGAAAAAGCCACCGACGAGACCTTGATCCGTAGAATAAGTCTTGACCTTACCGGATTGCCGCCCACCCCCGAACAGGTAACGGCACTTATAAACGACGATTCGGAAGCGAACATTTCCAAAATAATCGACGGGTTTCTGGCCTCCCCGGCTTACGGGGAGCGTATGACACAATCTTGGCTCGATGTCGCACGCTATGCGGATTCCCACGGGTATCAAGACGACAGTTACCGTACCATGTGGCCCTGGCGCGATTGGGTGATCCATGCCTTTAATGAAAATCTGCCCTATGACAAGTTCCTGACCTGGCAACTGGCGGGCGATCTTTTGCCCGACGCGAACAAAGAGCAGATCTTGGCGACCGGCTTCAACCGGAACCACCCCATAACACAGGAGGGTGGCGTAATACAGGAAGAATATCGAACAAACTACGTTTTAGACCGCACCAACACCTTGGGAAAAGGTATTTTGGGAATCACCTTGGAATGTGCCCGTTGCCACGACCATAAATACGACGCCATCACGCAAAGGAACTATTTCGAGATGTTCTCGTTCTTCGATCAGGTCGACGAGAAAGGGCTGCAGATGGATGCCGTGCAGGCAAAAAATAAAAAGTTCTTCGCCGATCCCCCCTTTATGACCATCTCCGAAGAAGAGACCGAGGGCGTACTGTCCTTCGTGAACCTTGAAAAGGGAGAGGTCATCAAGGTGATGGTAATGAACGATTCCGCGCCCAGGACCACCCGTATCCTGAACCGTGGCGAATACGACCAGCCGACGGATTCCGTACAACCCGGCACCCCGCCCGCTATATTCGCCTTTTCCGAAAACTTGCCAAAAAACCGGTTGGGGCTGGCCCAATGGCTGACCGATACCGAAAATCCGTTGACCGCACGGGTATATGTGAACCGGCTCTGGGGCATGCTGTTCGGCAGGGGCATCGTGGAGACCTCCGAGGATTTTGGGGTACAGGGCAGTCTACCCACCCATCCGGAACTGCTGGATTGGCTGGCGGTTGACTTTATGGAGCACGGTTGGGACACCAAGTACCTGCTAAAAAAAATAATGCTCTCGGCGACCTATCAACAGAAATCCGGAATGCGGCCAGAGCTCGAAAAGACCGATCCGGAAAACAGGTTTCTCGCAAGGGCACCGCGTTTCCGGATGAGCGGCGAGATGATACGCGACTATGTCCTGACCACCAGCGGCCTGCTCAATACCGAGGTCGGCGGACCCAGTGTAAAGCCCTATCAACCTGCCGGTCTTTGGGAGGAGACCAATGCAGGTGCGGAACGTGGTATTTTGACCCAATATGTGACCGATAGCGGGGGAGACCTTTACCGCCGCTCGCTATATACTTTTTGGAAACGTACCCTACCACCGCCCAATATGACCATTTTCGACGCCCCGACACGTGATTTTTCGGAGGTGCGCCGCCAAAAGACGAATACGCCATTGCAGGCCCTGGTGCTTCAGAACGACGTACAGATATTGGAGGCAGCCCGTGTCATGGCACAGAGCATGTTGGAGGCCGCCCCCGACAGTCCCGATCTGGTAAAGGATGTATTCCGGCGCATTCTGATCCGGACGCCCAAGGAAAAGGAACTGCTGTCCCTGAATACCTATTATCATGATGCCTTGGCCCTTTATAAAAGGAACGGCGTCGACGCTGAAAAACTGGTCGCTGTTGGCGAGTACCGACAGCGCGACACGGACCCCGCAAAAACTGCCGCGCTCATGCTGACGGCGCAGATCATCTATAATCTTGACGAAACGATAACGAAGGAATAATCGGAGAAAAGAAATTAAATTAATAGCGAAAGATTCTGGGGCGGCATTGACAAAAAAAGAGCCTAGAGCGATATTCACAGGATGGTAATAGGATAAACGAATCAAAATGGAAGAACAAAAAAGCAAAGAGAAAGACGAAAATCCGCTTAAGGTCAACCGACGCCATTTCTTCTCCCAACTGAGCGTGGGTATCGGCTCGTTGGCCCTTGGCTCGCTGTTGATCCCCGATCTGTTCAAAGGAAAGGGTGGCGAGCAAGCGGCTGCCCAGCCTCTTGGTATTCCCCATTTTGCGCCCAAGGCCAAGCGCATCATCTATTTGTTTCAGGCCGGGGCCCCTTCGCAGTTCGAGACCTTCGATTACAAGCCGACCCTCCGCAAACGAATGGGCGAAGACCTGCCGGCTTCCATACGCAACGGGCAACGCCTGACCGGTATGACCGCCAACCAGGACAAATTTCCCCTGATGCCGCCGGCCGTCGATTTTAAACGGCACGGTCAGAGCGGCACCTATATCAGCGACTATTTTCCGCATATCGCCAAGATCGCCGACGATATCACGGTCGTGCGCAGCATGCACACCGAGGCCATCAACCACGACCCGGCCATCACCTTTTTCCAGACCGGAAGCCAGCAGGGCGGTCGCCCGAGCATGGGCTCCTGGATGAGCTATGGGCTGGGCAGCGAAAACAAGAACCTGCCCTCCTTCGTGGTCCTGACCTCGAGGGGCAAAGGCAACAGTCAAGGCCTGTATTCCAAATTATGGTCCAGCGGGTTCTTGGATTCCAAACATCAGGGCGTGCTGCTGCGTTCGGGCAAGGACCCCGTTCTCTATCTCAACGATCCCGACGGCCTTTCCCGGTCCGATAAACGACATCTGCTCGATGAGGTTTCCGCGCTCAATAAAATGCACCATGTGGAGACCGGCGACGATGAGATCGAATCGCGTATCGCACAATATGAAATGGCCTACCGGATGCAGATGTCCGTTCCCGATGTGATGGACATATCCAAGGAACCGGAATCCATCATCAAGCTCTACGGCGAGGACTGCCAAGTACCCGGCACCTACGCGGCCAACGCCCTACAGGCGAGAAGGCTGGCCGAGAACGGGGTGCGGTTCATACAATTGTACCATCAGGGCTGGGACCAGCATGGCAACCTGCCCGACGAAATGGCCGGACAGGCCAAGGATGTCGATCAGGCCTCCGCCGCCTTGGTCATGGACCTTAAACAACGCGGTATGCTCGACGATACCTTGGTCGTATGGGGCGGTGAGTTCGGCCGGTCGAACTACTGCCAAGGCAAATTTGATCCCAAGAACTATGGCCGCGACCACCATCCGCGAGCCTTCAGTATCTGGATGGCCGGGGGCGGCATCAAACCCGGACTCAATTACGGCCAGACCGATGAATTCGGATATAATGTGGTCGAAAATCCCGTGCATATCAACGATTTCCATGCCACTTTGATGTATGCCCTAGGCCTTGACCACGAGCAGCTGACCTATAAATATCAGGGCCGACGTTTCCGGCTGACCGATGTGGCGGGGAACGTAGTGAAAGATTTACTGGCTTAAGCATAAGTACGCAATATCCTAAACTATTGTACGGAATCAACTCTAAATACCCTGCAAACTGTACTAAATAAATGACCAATACCGTTAAAAACCGCTGGGTCGACTACCTCGTTCTGGGCCTGTCCGTTTTCCTGATTTTTTGCCTGCTCTTCGAATCCTATATCGAGCTCCCGAATTTGGTCGCTTGGCTGGGGCGATGGCATCCGTTGGTACTGCATTTTCCCATCGTGTTGTTGTTGATCGCCATTTTTCTGGGGTTGACCGGCAGACCGGTGCCCCGATTATTACTGATCGCGGCTGTATTATCCACTTTGGTAACGGCTGTTTTAGGATTTTTTCTAGGGATGGACGTCCCGATTAAGGGCAATCTGCTGTTCTGGCACCAATTGCTCGGTGGTGCAACGGCCCTGATCGCCGCACTTTGGTACGGATTGGATAGTATGGGTCTTGATAAAGCGCTGTACACTAAGGGGTTGCAAATTATTTTAATAGGATTAATAGGATTTACGGGCCACTACGGTGGAATGGTTACCCACGGTGAGGAATTTTTAGCGTTTCCGACGGAAGAACCCGATGATAAGATTCCTGAAAACCCCATAGTGTACAAGGATGTAGTTTTCCGGATATTGGACGATAAGTGCGTATCCTGTCACAATCCAAATAAACAGAAGGGCGAATTGGTGATGACGAGTTTTGATAAACTACTCCAGGGAGGTGAAAACGGGCCTATCCTAGAAGTCGGAAAACCGGAGGAGAGTGAGATGATTATCAGGTTGCATCTGCCGATGGAAGACGAGGATCATATGCCTCCAGAAGGTAAAAATCCTCTTCAAGAAAACGAAATCGCCATTTTAGAGCAGTGGATAGCCCTCGGCGCCTCCGATACGGTGCGGCTAAACCAATTGCCACAATCGGAGCCCTTGGTAAGCTTGATCAAGGCAATGATGCTGCCCGACCCTGCCGAACAATGGGCCAAGATTCCCAAGGTGGCGGACAGTACGCTACAGAATCTGGCTTCCGATTATTTGACTGTTTCGCGAATCGCCAGCAACACAGAGGCAGTGAACGTCGTTATTTTTCCTCCTCCTGAATACCGTCCCAAAACTATTACCGATCTCAAACGTATAGCTGACAATATTGTATCCCTTGATATCAGTAGGCTTCCGATAGGCGGTCCCGAAATCGACGTGATAGCCACCTTTGCCAATTTGGAGAAGCTGGAATTGGACAAGACCCCGGTTACCGATGCCGAGGTCGAAAAATTGGTATCCCTGAAAAAACTGGAACTATTAAAAATCTACGATACTAAAATTACTGATAAAAGTATATCCACCTTCAAAAAATTCCCCAACCTAAAAAGTCTGTATCTTTATAGGACGGAAGTGTCGGAAAACGCAGTGACATCCCTGAAAAAAGTAAAACCGAACCTGCTGATCAACGACGGTATCGATAAAGAGATCCAAGCGTTTTTTGTGGCGACTGATTCGGTAATCAATAATCAATAATTCATTCATCAATGAAATTCAACCTAAAACAAAAAACGGCTATAGTAACCGGCGGTGGCAGCGGTATCGGTAACGCCATTTCAAAGACATTGGCCGCGCAAGGTGCCCAAGTGCATATTTTGGAATTAAAAACGGAATCGGGCCAGCAAACCGTTCAAGAAATTGAATCCGCGGGAGGTAAAGCATTTGTTCATGCCTGTGATGTATCTTCCCATGAACAGGTTAAGCAGACGATTCAAGAAATTGGCGGCAAAAGCACCATCGATATCTTGATCAATAACGCGGGTATTGCGCACATTGGTAATGCCGAAATTACCCAGCCAGCGGATATGGATCGAATTTATGGAGTTAATATCAAAGGGGTCTACAACTGCATTCATGCCGTGATACCTTATATGAAGAAAAAGGGCGGGGTGATACTGAACATGGCGTCGATAGCCGCTTCGGTTGGTATTAACGATCGTTTCGCCTATTCCATGTCAAAAGGGGCCGCCCTAAGTATGATGTACTCGGTAGCTAAAGATTATTTGGCCCATAACATTCGTTGTAACAGCATTTCACCGGCACGGATTCATACCCCATTTGTAGATGGATATCTTCAGAATAATTTTCCCGACAATCGCGAAGAAAAGTTGGAAGAACTTGCAAAGACCCAACCCATAGGTCGCATGGGCAAGCCGCAAGAAGTAGCTGACTTGGCCCTGTATCTCTGTTCCGACGAAGCCTCGTTCATTACGGGGACCGATTTTCCTATTGATGGCGGGTTTATTCGTTTGAATGGGGATTAAGCGTTTAGTCCAGCAGATCGGGTTCGCCACGACATGAGTTATACTATACCAAAAATTCAATCCATATGAAATCTTCAAGAAGATCTTTTATCAAAAAAACAGCGGTGGCCGGTTCCGGCATCATCGCCGCGCCCACCATCGTCTCCGCCAGCGTTTTCGGCGCCAACGACCGTATCAACGCCGCCGTGCTTGGTATTCATGGCAGGGGCAAGAACCATATCTCCAGCCTGATGGAGCTCGACAACGTTCGGGTCGCCACACTTTGCGATCCCGATATGAACCTGTTGAACGAGCAACAGAAGACCTTCAAGGAAAAATACGATAAAAAGGTAAAGCTAGAACAGGATCTTCGCCGGGTGTACGACGACAAAGACATCGATGTGGTCACAATTGCCACGCCGAACCACTGGCACGCGCTTTCGATGATATGGGCCTGCCAGGCCGGCAAGGACGTCTACGTTGAGAAACCTGGTTCGCACAATATTCGGGAAGGCCGAAAAATGATCGAGGCTGCCGAAAAATACGATCGAATCGTACAGCACGGGGTTCAGCTCCGTAGCTCCCCGGCCGTGAACGAGGCCATCGGGCTGCTGCGCGACGGATATATAGGGCGGGTCTATATGGCACGCGGATTGGTGTTCCGTTGGAGGGAGAGTATAGGAGATGCTGGCACTTCGCCCGTTCCCGAGGGCATCGACTACGATCTTTGGACAGGTCCCGCTGAAAAGCGGCCGTTCAGCAGAAATCTAGTTCATTATAACTGGCACTGGAATTGGCCCTACGGTAACGGCGATGTCGGCAACCAAGGTATCCACGAAACGGATCTCTGCATGTGGGGGCTAGATGTGGGACTTCCCACGCAAATTACCTCCATGGGCGGCAAGTACCTCTGGGACGATGCCAAGGAGACTCCGGAGACGCTGACTTCAACTTACAACTATCCCGAAGAGAACAAGATCATCCAGTTCGAAGTTCGCCCCTGGTGCACCAATACCGAGGAGGGCGTTACGGTCGGCAATATCTTCTATGGCGAAAAGGGCATTCTGGTGGTCGACGGCTACGATAAGTACAAGACCTACATGGGGCAGGACCGTACCCCCGGACAATCGGGGGATGACGGCGGAAAAGCGGCTTCGGGTATGGACCGTGGCGCGGGAGGAACCACTGGGCATTTCGCCAACTTTATCGAGGCCGTACGCAAACACGATAAAAGCATCTTGAACGGTCCCGTCGAAACTGCACATCTTTCCTCGGGTCTGGCCCATTTGGGGAACATCGCCTACCGAACCGGACGGGTACTCGAATTCGATTCCAAGGCCGAGAAGTTCGTGAACGACCCAGAGGCCGATAAGTATTTGACCCGTGACTATCGGGAAGGTTTCGAGGTTCCTGAAAACGTATAACACTAAAAAGGATATGAAATATATAATATTGAGTTTTATTGCTGTCTTTACCGGCGGCATGTTACTATTCGGCCAATCCGCCAAAAAACCGACCATTGATCTAAAAACGAACGAAGCGGACAAAAAGGTAGATGTCATGGTTGCCGGGGAATTGTTCACCTCCTACATCTACCCCGATAACATCAAAAAACCGGTGTTATGGCCGCTGATTTCCCCCGGGGGTAATACGCTCACCCGTAGTTATCCTATGCTGAACAAGGCTGGTGACCGAACCGACCATCCCCACCATGTCGGGGTTTGGCTCAACTACGGAGACGTAAACGGACTCGATTTCTGGAACAATTCCGAAGCGGTTCCTATCGAAGACAGAGATGGGTACGGTACGATCTATCATCAATCGATCGAAAAGGCGAAAAGCGGAAAAGGCAAGGCTACCTTGATCACCAAATCGCTTTGGAAATCGCCGGATGATGAGATCATGCTAGAGGAAGAAACAAAATTTGATTTTATGGCGATGGACGATCTCCGCATTATTGATCGCACTACTACGTTGACGGCCGCAATCGATGAGGTAAAATTTACCGATAACAAAGAGGGAATGTTTGCCATTCGCGTGGCCCGAGAACTAGAGCTCCCCTCTGAAAAACCTACCGAACTGATGGATTCCCACGGGGTGGTGACCAAGGTAGAAAAAATGGACAATACCGATGTCAAGGGTAATTATCGCAGCTCGGAAGGCATCGAGGGCGGGGAAGTTTGGGGCACCCGGGCCAAATGGATGAAATTATCCAGTGAAATAAACGGGGAACGAGTATCCCTAGTGATAATTGATAATCCTGACAACGTGGGCTACCCTACCTATTGGCATGCTAGGGACTATGGCCTGTTCGCGGCCAACACATTAGGCCAAAAAGTATTTTCCGAAGGCAAGGAAGAATTGAACTTCAGTTTAAAAAAAGGCGAATCTGTCACCTTTAAGTATCGGTTGGTTGTCGCCGGTGAAGATATGACGGACGACCAGATCAACGCAATGGCAGAGAAGTTTAAATAAGGAAAGTTTAACTAGATGTAGGGCAATAGACCTTGGTCATAGTGCGGGTGGGTGCAAAGCGAGTTTTTTTAATACTCAATACTCAATACTCAACACTCAACCGCCGCCAACGGCCAACGGTAGTCAAGGTAAAGGTTTTACCATGATATCCTTATAATAGATCACGCTTCCCGGATCGTGGCCTTGTAAGGCAAAGGTGCCGCTTTTTAATATCCTGTAGACACCATCACCTTCCCTTTTCGGATTTTTAGGTTCGGTGTAGTCCACAACCACGACATCATTTATTTTGACGATGATGCGCTTGCCCTCGACCTTGATGTACTCGGTATACCACTCATTGTCCGTAGCATAATTTTCTAAAATATCGACGATACCGTAAAGGCTTCCCGTACGTTTCCAATCCTTCTGCGAATTGTTGACCTGAACCTCATAACCGTGTTTGGGCCACCCACCCTCCTGATATTGGGTATGGATGTAAATGCCCGAATTCGCCCCGGGTTTGGTCATGACCGATGCCTTGAATTCAAAATCCTGAAAATCATGATTATCTACATCGCCGGTGTAAAAAAGATGTGCCACTTTGCCCGCGACTTTGATGCTGCCATTTTCTACCGAAAAAGTATCCGCGTTCTCCCCGACTTGCCATCCACTTAAATCCTTTCCATTAAATAACGGAATCCAGCCTTCATTTGTTCCGGAAGTATCTTGGCTGTGAGCGGTCGTTACCAATGCTAAAACGAAAAGTAGCATCCATGTTTTACGGATAATTATCATGTCCATATTTTTTAGCGCATCTCTACGGATACAGATTTGTACTTGCAAAGTATGAAAAAGTAGAATAGTCCGGTATATCTCGCTATGATTTATATCCTTTTTTCATAATTCATTGAAATTTGAGGCTGCTACAGCGCCAAATAGTTGGGTGTTGAGGGGTATCGTGAACATTTGAAAGGAGGGTTCATAGACATGGTGCACCTTAATTTGGATGAGGATAACAATGCCATGTATGGAAAGGTGGATGAATTTAGGGTTCGGAAATGCAGTTTTGAATATACTGAAACCTTTATCGGACATCGGTACTACAGGAATGGAAACCTAGAATTGAGTATCTTTGTACACGAAAAACCACAAAGCTTGGGCCGGCTAGAACAAGGGTAATACAACACTGGAATATGTTAAAAGGAAAACTACTGATTTTAGGGATGTTGGTCCTTTTTTTGAACTGTAAAAAATCAGGGGATAATCGGCGATTGGTTCAGGTGGATGCCTCCCATTCGGGAATCGGTTTTGCCAATACCATTATCGAGAACGATTCGATAAACGTTATTGATTTCCAATACTGTTACAATGGCGGCGGGGTAGGTATCGGTGATTTCGACAATAATGGTCTTCCCGATGTCGTATTTTCTGGAAATCAGGTCCCTAGCGCCCTCTACCTCAATAGGGGTGGCCTGCAATTCGATGACATTACCGAGGTTTCCGGTTTCAAGGCCCAAAGATGGGCCACCGGCGTAAGTATAGTCGATATCAACGCAGATGGGTTTGACGACATCTACCTGAACGTCGCGGGCCCGGATTGTAAGGGCGACTGCCCCAATCTGCTTTTCGTCAACCAAGGTCTCGATGACAATGGCGTACCTGAATTCAGGGAACAAGCCAAAGCCTATGGTCTTGATGACGGCAACTATTCCCAACAATCAGTGTTCTTCGACTATGATGGCGATGGGGACCTTGATGTCTTTATCCTCCACAACGGCAATCGTGGTTTTTCAAAGAACAGCCCGTTGCCGAAACGCTACATGGAACCCCATCTTAAGGATTTATTGTTGCGAAACGATTCGGTTCCCGGAGTAGATCATCCTTATTTTACCAATATCTCGGTGAGCGCGGGAATCGTTCACGGCGGTTTTGGACTAGGGGTCGGCATCAACGATATCAATGACGATGGGCTGACCGATATCTATGTAGCGAACGATTTCATTACCGAAGATCTGCTGTATGTCCAAAAAAGACATGCCGATAGTATTTCGCCTTGGTTCGAGGAAAACAGCAAAATGTATTTGGGGCATGCCTCGCACAATGCCATGGGAATGGATTTTGCCGATGCGAACAATGATGGTCTAGCCGATATTTTGGTAGTGGATATGCTGCCGGAACAATACGAACGCCAAAAGAAAATGGTGGGTGGCATGAACTATGAAAAATACTTGTTGGCGCTGAACAATGAGTATGGATCCCAATACGTTCGAAACACCCTACAGATGAATAACGGTGTCATCGACGGTAGGCCGCTGAAGACCGGTGAGGTCGGTTTTATGGCGGGAATAGCTAGTACCGATTGGAGTTGGGCCCCTTTATTGCTCGATCTTGACAATGATGGCGATAGGGATATATACATCTCTAACGGCTATGTAAAGGATGTAGCGAACCTCGATTACATCAACTATGCCAGCGATAATAACATGTTCGGTAGTACCGAGGATAGAATGAAGAAGCAAAGGGATTTTGCCGGCAAACTCGATAGTATCTTCCTCCCTAACTATATATATGAGAACAAGGGCGAGCTGCAATTTGAGGATGTTTCGGGGCAATGGACGGAGCGAGTACCGACCTATTCCAACGGCGTGGCGCATGCCGATTTTGACCAAGACGGTGACCTTGACCTGATTATGAACAACATCAATGACACGGCCACGCTACTCGAAAATAAGACCGCTGATACCCCGGAGAAACATTTTCTTCGGATAAAACTTAAAGGAACCCCTAAAAATCCTACGGGTATCGGGTCGAAAATAAAAGTATGGCAAGATGGGCGATTACAACACCATTTTCAATCGGTTGTGCGGGGCTATCTTTCATCCGTGGAGCCGATTGCCCATTTCGGGGTAGCGGAGGGATTGATCGATTCCCTTGAGGTACGTTGGCCTGATGGAAAAATAAACAAATTTCATGACGTAGCGAACGATCAGGTCCTAGAGGTAGACATCGTTAAGGCAGACAGTGTCTCCAAAGACCCTTCAAGAGTTGGAAAAGAAAGACTGTTCAGCGAGAAGATGGGCCTGATCGACTATGTACATGAAGAGAGTACCTTCAATGAATTTGCCCTACAACCGCTACTGATGCGTCAATATTCACAATCGGGACCCTGTATGGCGGCGGCGGACATCGATGGAAAGCCAGGCGAAGAACTATTCATCGGGGGAAGTAAGAACCAAGCTGGCGAAATTTGGTTTCAGGATACGGACGGGACGTACCGTGCCAAGCAACAGCTCGACGCAGTATATGAGGATACCGATGCCGTATTTGTCGACATCGATGGAGATAAAGATCTTGATCTTTACGTAACCAGTGGTAGCTCCGAGTTCTTTCAGGCCTCGGAATATTACAACGACCGTGTTTACCTAAACGACGGTACAGGTTTTTTTGAACGCAATGAAGCAATAATGCCCGAGACCACTAACAGCACACATATCGTTCGCGCTGCAGATATCGATAATGACGGTGATACCGACTTTTTTATTGGTGCCAGAATACTTCCGGGGCGCTATCCGGAAATGCCAAAAAATAGAATCTTGATTAACGAAGGAGGGCATCTGCAGGCAATGGAAAACAGTGGGGTCGCCGACATCGGTATGGTCACCGATGCCCTTTGGGAAGATATCGACCAAGATGGTCTGTTAGATTTGATAGTAGTCGGTGAATGGATGCCCATTTCGATTTTTAAGAACGAAAAAAGCCAGTTTTCGTTAATGACTACGGAATGGGTCGATAAAGACGATGCCCCTACTTCTACCGCGGGATGGTGGAATTGTGTTGCCAAAATTGATATGGACCATGATGGTGACTTTGACTTTATTCTGGGCAATCAAGGGCTTAATAGTGTTCTGCAGCCTACGGTTTCAGAACCGGTTTATATGTACAAAGAAGATTATGACGGTAACGGAAGTCCAGATCCCCTTTTGGGTAAATACATGAATTCCGGAAAAGATAGAAAACTATTTCCGTTGCATTCCAGGGACGATATTGTCTATCAATTGCCATCGCTGAAAAAATTTTATTTGCGCTATGACGATTTTACCAAAGTCGATTTCGAACAGCTTCTAAACATCAAAGATCTCGAGACAGAAACACTTAGCGCAAAAACTTTCGCCAGCAGCTACGCCGAAAATCTAGGGAACGGCCGATTTCGCTTGATGGAGCTTCCAAGACCCTGCCAAGTTGCCGCCGTCAACGATATATTGGTCGACGACTTCGATAAAGACGGCAAAGAGGAACTGTTGCTAGTCGGTAACGATTTTACTTCCGAGGCGATTTATGGAAAGTCCGATGCCTTTACGGGTATGTTGTTGGAGATTAAAAACGGTGCTTTTGAAGCGGTCGTCAGTAAAGAATCCGGATTTTATGTTCCAGGGCAGTCCAACCATCTCCTGAAAATTGTTGACCAAACGGGAAAGGAATTTTTTCTAGCTACTCAAAATGACGATGCGATAAGGGTGTTTTCTACATCCGGAACAAACATTCGATAGCATATGTAAGGGCAATCTTTCGATTGCCCTTCGCCATTATGAACTAATTCGAAATCCTTACGGGAGTATTAGAGCATTGGTCATCACCGGCAATCCCCGTATCCGTACCCCGGTCGCATTGAAAATGGCATTGACCACTGCGGCAGTTGCCGGGCCTTGGGCGACTTCCCCCGCACCCACGGGCGGTTGGTCCGGCCTGTCTATGACCTCTACCTCCGTTTCCGGCGTTTCAGGGAACCGGAGGATGGGATAGGAGTTCCAATCGAGGCTTGTAATGTGGCGGGCATCAAAATTGACAGCCTCCTTGAGCGCCCAACTGGCGGACTGGATCATGCCGCCTTCGATTTGATTTTTTAATCCATCGGGATTGATGGTTTCCCCGGCATCGATTACGGCCCACATTTTTTTTAGCCGTACCTCCCCGGTTTTTCGGTCCACCTTGACATGGGCGGCAACGGCACAATACGAAGTTTCGTTTTTGTAACGGCAAATGGCATAGCCCAAGCCCTCCCCCTTACCGAGATCGATTTCTGATGTATTCTTCTTGACTTTTTGTAAACAGTCTACCGAGCGGGGATCCTTCAAATGCATCAAACGGAATTCGACGGGATCGGTTTCGGCCTTATGCGCGAGTTCATCCATAAAACATTCCAGAGCAAAGATATTGGCATAGGCACCTAGTGCCCTTAAGGACGAGGTTCTTAACGGCCCTAAAAAAATAAGCGATCGTACGTTGAGCGCATCGATGGTATAATACGGGACCGAATTGCGCACTGCGCCACCTTTGTAGCCGATGCCCGGCGCCCCATAGCCTTGACCCAGAAAACGGGCCGGCAAGAGGGTTTCGGGAGTTCCGTTGGGTCGGTTACTGTGTCCGTCCGACCAGACCTCGTACTGCCACCCATTAATTTTGCCCTTGGCATCCAAGCCCGCTTTCAGTTCCATGATCATGGCCGTGCCATAGGGCTCCCAGCCATTCTCATCATCGCGCATCCATTGTAGGCGGATATGTCTACCCGGATATTCTACCGCTATCAGGGCGGCTTCGGTCGCGGCATCGTCCGCGGGATTATGGCCGTAACAACCAGAACCGGGTACGCCGATGATGTGAATATCGTTTTCGGACATTTTGAACAAGGCGGCCAACGAATTCCGTAGGGGATAAATGCCTTGACTGTGCGACCAGACCGTTAATTTTCCGTCCTCGAAGAAAGCGACCGCACACGATGGCCCGTTGGGGGCATGCATGATATACGGCTTAAAATAGGAGGCGCTGTGTCGTATTTGGGATCCTTCGATGGCGGACTTGGCGTCGCCCTTGGCTTCTTCAGTTTTGGTTTCCAAGGGAAGGGTTTTCAAATATTCCTTTAAGGGCGTATTGGCGGGCAAATAATCTTCGGATTTCCATTTTGCGCTTTTTTTTGCCCGTTCCATGATTTGGATGGCCTGATATTCTTCCTCGGCCAGTATTCCTAAAAAGCTGCCCTTGCGCACCAGTTTTAAAAATCCCGGTTGTTTGTCAAAATCGGATTCGTTGATGGAAACCAATTTGGAGGAATAACCCGGTTGCCTTATGGTACGGGCATGTACCATATTGGGAAAGCGAAGGTCCTGAACGAATATCGGATTGCCCCGGACCATGTCCTCGATATCGTTTCGGGGAACGGGTTTGCCCACGAATTTACGGACGGTTTTCGCCTTGAAGTGGGATGGTATGCCTACCTCTTGTTCTATCTGTTTGCCCTCCAACAACTGGTACAGGGGTATTTTTTGTGTTGAGCCGATAATCCTACCGTCCTTTAATTGCAATTGCGAAATCGGGATTCCCCATTTTTCCGAAGCTATTTTTAGAACGGTTTCCCGGGCGAAAGCGGCGGCCTTTCGGATGGCCATTCCGCTGGATTGGATCGAGTAGCTGCCGGCCGTGTAGCCTTCGTCGGGCGTTTTGCCGGTTTCCGCCAGTTGAATTTCGATAAGGTCCAAACGCATATCCAATTCCTCGGCGGCGATTTGTTTTAGGGCCGTGCGTATGCCTTGCCCGAGCTCCACCTTGCCGCTCATGATCAGCACCTTGCCGTTTTCCAACAGGTGCAGCCACGCATTGATCTGGCTTTGGTCGGGACGTTTGCCTGGACCCCTCGTTTTTGAGGATGCAAAAGAAGAATCGGTAACAGGAGTGGCAGCCATCAACGAAAAACCGATGCTTACATAGCCTATTTGCTGTATAAAATTACGCCTTGTGGTTTGCATTATATATTGGTTTTGGTTATGTACCACACGCCGTAAGCCGAAAATTGTGCTTGGCGTTTGGCGTAAAGCGAATAGCGTTTAAATGGAAGCCCTTTTCACCGCCCTGACTACTCTTGAATGGACACCGCAGCGGCAAATGTTCAGTTTTAGTTTCTCCTTGATCTCATCATCGGT